>VAPM010171105.1_pt1 | contig 15544 bp, 15 predicted proteins | sample 3395091 | NCBI WGS metagenome assembly VAPM01 (sample SAMN08290445, study PRJNA428436) | hydrothermal vent metagenome | isolation source: Deep-sea hydrothermal vent chimney 3 | place: Pacific Ocean: Juan De Fuca Ridge | reverse complement strand
TGGGCAAAAACACGGGCCTGGATAATAGCGCGCCCCCTGTCCGGATTTGCCGAGACATTTGCCCAGCTCATTGTTGAGATTTCACCGGGCGGTGGCAGCACGGAACCTGAGCCGGACACACAGGTTGAATCTGTACTATTCGTGGTTGATGGCGCGCTAGAGCTTTTGCTTGACGGGGCCGCATACCAGTTGGCCGCAGGGGGATATGTTTTTATCGCACCTGGGGCAGACTGGTCGATCAAGAACACCTCTGAGAATACGGCCACGTTCCACTGGATCCGCAAAACCTACGAACCTGTAACTGGGATAGAAGCCCCGGCGTCGTTTGTTACGTCGGATGATCAAGGAGAGTTGGTTGAAATGCCTGACACCGGTGGCAAATGGGCGACCACTCGATTTGTTTCACCGGATGACCTGCGCCATGACATGCATTTAAATATTGTCACTTTCCAGCCCGGCGGCGTTATCCCGTTCGCAGAAACCCACGTAATGGAGCATGGGCTTTATGTTTTGCAGGGCACAGCGCGATATTTGCTAAACACCGACTGGGTTGAGGTCGGGCCGGGTGATTTCATGTGGCTGCGCGCCTTTTGCCCGCAAGCCTGTGAGGCAACTGGCAACGAACCGTTTCGGTATTTACTTTACAAAGACGTAAACCGGCACCCCAAACTAGGGTTCGGCAAATGACGATCAGCCTTCAAACCAAACCGCTAAACCAAAAAGATTTTGCAGCGTTTGGCGACATTCTTGACGCAAGCGGGCGACCTGACAAGTTTATCAATCAAGGGAAATGCGGGCGTTTCCACAACAAAGCCGTGTTAGATTTTGGGGAGGATGGACATGCCGGCCTGTCGGTATTCAAAAGCGAAACATGCGCGTTTCCGGTTACGATTGAAATGGTTGAACGCCATCCAGAAGGCAGCCAGGCTTTTATTCCGATGTCCGAAAACCCGTTCCTTATCGTAGTCGCGCCTGACCGGCAGGGTAAACCCGGGGCTCCGTTAGCATTCTTAACCAGCCCAGGTCAGGCCATAAATTTTCACCGCGGTGTCTGGCACGGCGTGCTGTCACCGCTAACAGAACCGGGTTTGTTTGTGGTCGCTGATCGCATCGGTAGCACCCCAAATCTAGAGGAGCATTGGTACGATCCACAATATGTGGTTGAATGTTGATGATGAGGCCGAAAAAATATTGGCCCAGTATAAGGTAGAATATTCTACCGCGAACAGGAGAGACAGAAATGACAGACTCATCAATTGGGACGCCGGAACAACTGCGCGATCCTAACTATATGCCCGCTTTGGGCAAAGCCGTACCCTTGGGCTTACAGCATGTGCTGGCGATGTTTGCTTCAAACGTCACGCCGGCGATCATCATAGCCGGGGCGGCGGGTATTGGTTTTGGCTCGGATCAAGGGGCACTTGGGTTTCCCGATATGACCTATTTGATCCAGATGTCTATGTTTTTTGCCGGCATTGCCACGTTGATTCAGACCATCGGCATTGGCCCGATTGGTGGCAAGCTTCCTATTGTACAGGGTACCAGTTTTGCGTTTCTACCGGTGATGATCCCGGCGGTGGTCGGGGCCGGCACTGCCGGTCTTGGTGGTTTGATGACCGGTGTGATGATCGGCGGCATCTTCCACTTCTTCATCGGCACGTTCATTGGTAAGATACGGTTTGCCCTGCCACCGCTGGTGACCGGACTGATCGTTTTGATGATCGGACTTTCACTGGTCAAAGTTGGCATTCAATATGCCGCCGGGGGTGTACCGTTGATGGGTAAGCCCGAATTTGGCACTTTGGCCATGTGGTTTCCGGCCCTTGTTGTGATCGTGGTAACCTTGGGGATTAAGTTCTTCACCAAGGGCTTCACCGCGGTTTCGGCCATATTGATCGGCATCATCGCCGGCTACATTGTCGCCTATTTCATGGGGCAGGTCAGCTTTGGCAATATTGGCAAAGCCGCGACCTTCGCTTTGCCGTCACCGTTCAAATACGGTTTCGAATTAAACTGGGCGATTATCATCGGCATGTGTCTGATGGCGTTCATTTCAGCCATTGAAACTGTCGGCGATGTCTCGGGTATCACTAAGGGTGGTGCTGGACGTGAGGCGACTGATGCGGAAATTCAGGGTGCTACATTTGCCGACGGTCTGGGTACTGCGATTGCCGGGGTGTTTGGCGGCTTGCCAAATACATCGTTCAGCCAAAACGTTGGCCTTGTGGCCATGACGGGTATCATGAGCCGTCACGTTGTAACCATTGGTGCATTGTTCCTGATTGCCGGTGGCCTGATCCCAAAGGTGGGTGCGGCGATAAACACCATCCCGATTAATGTCTTGGGTGGTGGTGTGATCATCATGTTTGGCATGGTGGCATCAGCAGGAATTAACATGCTGTCAGAGACCAACTGGAACCGGCGCAACATGGTGATCTTTGCCACGGCACTTTCCATTGGTCTGGGCCTTCAACTGGTACCAGAAGCATTGCAGCATATGGGCAAAACAGCGCAAATCCTGCTGACCTCGGGCCTGTTGCCAGCAGCGATTATTGCGATTGTTTTGAACTTGGTACTACCTGAGGATATCGACGCCTAAGCCTTCCAAAAAGCAAGAAGCCCCCGCGAAAAGCGGGGGTTTCTCCAGAATAATTTTACCTAATCGGGCACAACGACATTCATTGCTAAGTGGCAGTTTTGCACAGTGACCCACAAAAATTTACCATATTTCAACAAAGGTTAACCAAGTATTCACCAATCGTGTGCTTTTCATTAATTGAAAAGGAGAATGCCTTGGTTGCCCAGATAGACCGAACCTATTTTACACTACGACCTTGGAAAATTTGGCCCCGGCTGGTTGCCTATCTGCTTTTTGAAGGGCGCCCTTTGACAACCCGGGGTCGTTGGGTGAATCCGATTGTTTTTGCCGGATATAGAATATGGGCGCGCTCGGCAATTTCCAAACCGGTTCATGATCCAATATTCATTCTCGGTGTGGGCCGTAGTGGAACAACAATACTTGGTACAATCCTGTCGATGCACAAAGATGTTGGCTATTTGAATGAGCCGAAAGCTTTATGGCATGCAGCACTTGGCAATGACGATCTCATCGGTTCATATTCCAAAAATACCGGCCAATTCAGAATGAGCGCTTCAGATGCATCGCCCTTAAAAATCAAACTGGTTCAAAAATTTTACCGTAGCTTTTTGGCTATTTCCTTCTGCAAAAGGGTTGTCGATAAATATCCAGAACACATATTCCGAGCCAAATTATTAGATTGTATTTTTCCAAATGCCCGGAAAATAGTTATCATACGCAATGGCATGGATGTTTGCCGATCCATTGAAAATTGGTCGCTACAACACAGTCAGAATACTGATCAGCATTCGGATAACTGGTGGGGGCGCGATCAACAAAAATGGCACGCACTAATAAACGAACTGGTTGCGCCCGACCCTGCGTTTCGGCACGCGATTGAAGCGATAAAAAAGTTCGAAAAGCACACCGATATGGCCGCCGTCGAGTGGATCGTAACCATGCGGGAAGCGCTGCAATTGAAAGAGAGCGGCAATAGTAGCTATACTTTCGTCAGATACGATGAACTCATCAGTTATCCTGAGAAAACACTGGGGGAAATACTTGATAGGGCCGGTCTTCGCCCCGATCCAAAGATGGTTCGCTACGCTAAAAAAACCCTTGTTGCCCGACCAAAACATTCAGTGGTGGATATTCACCCGGCAATATCCGGATTGTTTTTTCAAACCATGGAAGAACTGGGATATCACCAATCCAAAGCCGCATGAGGGTTCTACAGATCAGCCATAATTACCACGTCGTAGGTGGATCAGACACTGTGTTTTTGGAGTGTTGTAAAATGCTACAGGAGTCGGGCCACGACGTCATTCCATTTTGTATAGAAAACAAAAATAATCAGGCAACACCCTACAGCCAATATTTCCCAATTGCAGCGGAGACTTCGAACAGTAGTCTGGCCAGCGGGCTACGCTATTTTTATAATTGGGATGCGCTCCGCAAGCTTGAACTTCTATTGGATGCGGTTGAAAAAATTGATGTAGCACATTTGCATATTTACCATGGTAAACAGACCCCGGCCATCCTGTCGCTTCTTAGGTCCCGAAATATACCAACCGTACAAACTTTGCATGAATATAAGTTGGCTTGCCCGACCTATACCATGCAAAGAAACGGTCAGGTTTGCGACCTTTGCGTAGCAGGATCAGATATGAACTGCATTCGATATCGGTGTAAGGACGGGTCAATAATTCGATCCATAATTATGACAGCAGAAAAAACAACGGCAAGGCTGTTGGGGGATGTTCGTAAGATTGATCGTCTACTCTGTGTGAGCGATTTCCAGCGCCAAATTATGGTCAACGCCGGCATTTCGCCGGAAAAACTATACACTTTACATAACTGCGTCTCTCAATCATCTGGTGTTGCGTCCAGACATGAAGGTTATTTTCTCTATTTTGGGCGAATTGAGAAGCTGAAGGGGCTAAAAACCCTTGTTGATGCCTTTATAATTTCTGGTCAAAAATTGTTGATTGCCGGTGATGGAAACTGGAAACCCCAGCTTGAAAAGCTGATAAAAGATCAAAATCATATCACATTTCTGGGCTTTCAAAATGGGGACGCACTGAAAACATTGGTGATGCGTGCAATGGCTGTTGTGGTGCCATCTGAATGGAACGAAAATTGCCCGATGTCTGTATTAGAGGCAAAAATGGCAGGACGCCCTGTTATCGGATCAAATATCGGTGGTATTCCAGAGTTGATCCAAAACGGTATTGACGGGATACTGTTTGAGCCTGGGAACGTTTCAGATTTAGTGAAAGCGATCGGCGCCATTATCACAGCTGACCATACCACTTTGTCTGAAAACGCAAGAGCCGACGCTACAAAGAGGTTCTCAAAATCGCAACATCTTCAGGCATTACTTGGACATTATAACAGCGTTCGAAAACTGTCGGCGGCGATAAATTGATCTAGGGCGCAGTATTAACCCACAAGCCTTCACAACAGACGGTGGCCGGTTTGCTGCAATGAAACACCGTATAGGTAATCATTGATTCTGATTTGCGATATACATGTGGCTTATGAATCGCATCAATTGCCTTGTCTGCTTTTGGTGAGATAAACGATTGTTCCGTATCAAGGCGTTGAAATGGTGCAAACATAATATCTGCAGCAGGGATCCCCCGTGAAAGCGCGCCGGCCCGAATTAAAATCGGTTGGGCACCCGGGTGATATTTCAAAAAATCCGCATCAAGTGTCATTCTGTCGATTGACGTAATTGCCAAAAATTCACCGCTCTTTGTGCGCACTCTGTCCCGTTCCCGCAAGGTTTGGGCATGAACCTGACCAAACGCTGTTGTAACGCGTGTCATTGGCCCAAAGCCCTGTATCTGTCCGCGGGATGTACCGGTGTTGCCAGCGGGATCTTTCGATCGCACGCTGGCAACTGATGGTTGACGGGATTTCGTCTCGTGAATCGTACTTTTACCAAACATACTCGTTACTTTCACTCGTTACTTTCACTCGTTACTGCAACGCTACCCATGCGTTACAAGGAACATTCGATTTGCGCTGGATCCCTTTTGTTGCAGGCAGCGGGCCAGCACGTCTTGGCGTGTTCCTGATGTTGATAAACGAAGGACATCAGGCGAGAATGTGGCGGCCAATATTCATCCACGACATGATCAGGATATAGGGAAAGCTGCTGATCGGCCCAAAAAACCGGGATTGATAATCTTTTTGCGAACAATGCTGGTTGAACATAATTTTAGGCTGCCAATTTGGTAACAATCAAAACGATACTGTTTCCAAAAATTGAACATTGCCCAATGAATGGACACATTAGTCTGTTGTATTTTTGCAAATGGTTAATAGTCTCCAAAACTGCCACAAATTGTTTCCGTAGTTGTTTGCGGCAATTTTATTTCTGCGGTGCAATAAGTGTTGCGACTTTGCTTCAATTTTTAAACACGGACAGGTTTGTAAATCCTCCATTCTCTTAAAGAATGGAATCAATTTTGTTAAATATTGCGGCCAACAGAAGCCCTTGCCTGTTACTGCCTTATATTCTATTTGTTGAATATAACGTGCGCAATCTATTGAATCGGAGCTGGTAAAGTAATGAAAGATAAGGTTTTAGAGCAATTAAGGACTGTTCCGGTTCCGGGGATGACAACAGATATCGTTTCGGCAGCGCTGGTCTCCGACGTGGTTGTGGACGGAACAAACGTGAAATTTTCAATTACGGTTCCGGTTTCACTGGTAAACAAATTGCCTGTTCTGCGCGGCGATGCCGAAAAAGCTGCGCTAAAAGTGGATGGTATCGAAAACGTATCGGTGGCACTGATTTCCGAAAATGGCAGTTCCAGTGCTCCAATAAAAGAGCCCCCAAAATTGAAATCAAAACCAGACCGCCCTGTTGGTCCAGACATGCGACCAGCCGCAGGTGCAATTCCGGGTGTAAATTCTGTCGTGGCGATAGCTTCGGGAAAAGGTGGGGTGGGAAAATCCACTACTTCGGTAAACTTGGCCCTCGGCCTGCAATCCCTTGGCCTAAAAGTTGGGCTGCTGGATGCTGATATTTACGGCCCCTCAATTCCGCGGCTTATGGGAATTACAGATCGACCTGAAATTAAAAACGAGCGAATAATCCCGATCGACAAATTTGGTATCAAAGTCATGTCCATGGGGTTTTTGATGGACGAAGAATCCCCGGTTATCTGGCGCGGCCCGATGATCGTCTCGGCGTTAATGCAAATGGTGAGAGAGGTTGAATGGGGTGAACTTGACGTTTTGGTTTTGGATATGCCACCAGGGACAGGCGACGCTCAGCTAACAATGGCACAACAGGTGCCGCTGGCTGGCGCGGTCATCGTATCTACTCCACAGGATCTGGCGTTGATTGATGCCCGCAAAGGCCTGAAGATGTTCAAAGGTGTGGATGTACCAATATTTGGGATCATCGAAAATATGAGCACTTTCATATGCCCACATTGTGGTAAAAACTCCGACATTTTCGGCCACGGGGGCGCACAGGAAGAGGCATCTGTTTTAGACGTGTTGTTCCTTGGTGCCATCCCACTTCATATGGATATTAGAAAATATTCGGATGAGGGCGCACCAGTGGTAATTTCAGAACCAGACAGCCCGCACGCAGCAACCTATAAATCGATCGCACTAAAAATCGCTGCTTTACTTAGTACCGATGACGATGAGTCGGAATAAATTTCAATTGTTGTATTACTGGCGGGTTCTCAATCACGCAGTATCAAATACTCTAACACTTTTACCCCGACAATTGCGCCTCCTATGATGCTGGTAAGCGTAATGAACGAGCCTACCGCCAATGTCGAAACACCTGTCAATCCTTGACCAACCGTGCACCCCAAAGCCAAAACGCCGCCGACACCCATGAACGCCGCTCCGAACATGTTACGGATCGAGTCCTTTTTGTCTGCAAAAGTTGTTAGGTGCAGCCGCCCGCGCGAGAAAGCGCCCAAAAATCCACCCAATAGCGCACCGGCCAAAGTTACGACGCCAAATCCCGGCGGGCCCAGCGCAGTATACCGCATCAAATAGTCAAGTGTATCACCCGTTGGCCGCACATAAGTCAGCGACGTTAACAGCACGGGCACGTCAGCGAATTCATCTTGGGCAAGACCCGTCAACAACCAACCAGCAACGACACACAGGCCAATTCCCACACCTGCAATAATGTGCACCGGTGACGTTCTGAAACCCCGATCTTTAAAAACATACAGCAGGAACGCACCTGCAATCAGCAGTAATGTGATGGTGTTTGCTGTTCCTGTGGCCATTCCAGTAGCAACAGAGAAAAATTCATCCACCCCCTGGGTTTCCATACCACGGTTTGAAAGATCTATCGTTACCGGTCCGAATAAGGCGACCCGCAACGGGCCCAGCAAACCACCGATGGTCATGAACCCAAAGACCCCCGTAAACAACAACACCACAACAGAACGCAAATCACCGCCCCCTGCCCGAACAAGGTTTCGACTGATACATCCACCTGCAAATACCATCCCAAATCCAAACATCAGGCCACCGACGATGTTTGCCAGCCAACCAAAATTCGGTGTCAAATAGATTGAATCAGCTACATTAACCACGCCAAGCGTTTCCAATGCACCAACCCCCAGCATACCCACGGCCCCGGCCAACAACCAAGATCGGAAGCGGCGAAAATCACCAAACGACATAATGTCCGAGATTGAACCCATGGTGCAGAAATTGGTTCGGTAGACTATAAAGCCGAAAATTGTTCCGATCAGCAATCCACCCCAGCCAACATAAAAGGCCGGGTTTTCGATGACTATTTCTTTCCAGATTTCGAGCATGACCATTCCCAATTTCATTCAACCAATGGCTGACGGACACTGGAAAACTGGCGTAGCTCCCCATCCAACAGCATAACATCTTCACGAATTAGCATATGATTGTATGTTAGGCAAAATACTTTTGCGCTTTTGAAAAATTGTAGAAAATTTGCTGCTAAAGGGAATCTTTCGCGCTTAACCCCATTGAGAAACTGGCGTTGTCATGTTCAGAAAACCAGCGTAATTTTTCGCGCAGCCTGACAACTTCCCCGACAACGATCATTGAAGGGCCGGTCATTTTGTTGCGAACCGCAATTTCGTGCAAATCGCCAATTGTTCCCACTGCCACCTGCTGGTTAGGTCGTGTTCCATTATCAATGATTGCTGCGGGGGTTTGTGGGTTTGCGCCGCGTTTGACAAACTGTTCACTTAGAAACTCCAGACTCGAAAGCCCCATATAGATTGCTACGGTTTGCGCAGGGCGCAACAGAACATCCCAGTCCAGACCCAAAACACCTTCGCGACCATGGGCAGTTACGAATACACAGGCCTGAGCATAATCTCGATGGGTCAGGGGAATACCAGCATAAGCGGTCGCACCAGAAGCCGCGGTTATTCCTGGAACGACCTGAAACTGGATGTCATTCTCGGCCAGCAATTCAATCTCTTCACCACCTCTGCCAAATATAAAGGGGTCCCCGCCCTTCAGGCGCAGCACGCGCTTACCTTGTTTAGCCAGATCAACCATCAACTGGCTGATATCTTCCTGTTGCATGGTATGTTGGTTTGGAAGTTTACCGACATAAATGCGTTCAGCATCTCTGCGCAACAGGTCAATAATACCTTCACCAACAAGACGATCATATAATACAACATCTGCCCGTTGCATCAGCCGAAGCGCGCGAAATGTGAGCAGGTCAGGATCACCGGGGCCAGCACCAACCAGAAAAACCTCGCCCTTGGTAAAAGAAGCATCGTCGGCACCACTTTCGGCCAGCGCAGTCATTAGGTGCTTTTCTGCACTTTTCGCGTCACCTGCTAAAAAAAGATCGCCCGCCGGTCCATCGATCATTCGTTCCCAGAACCGTCTGCGCAGGCGTGTACTTTTGATGGTTTTCAATACATCTGACCGAAACTTGCCCATAAACTTTGCCATGCGCCCATAGGCAGGTGGCAAAAGAGATTCTATACGCGCTCGTAATATTCGTGCAATCACCGGTGCAGTACCACCAGAGGATATCGCCACGACCAAGGGCGAACGGTCAACGACAGATGGGGTAATAAAATCACAATATTCGCTGACATCTGCGACATTTGACAAAACCCCATCTTTTCGTGCGGCTTCTGACAATAATCTGTCCCTGTCATGATCTTCAGAAGCACCATAGGCAACAATTGCTCCAGTTACATCTGGCGCTGTGACTGACCTTTTAAAATGAGTCAGGTTTTTATGTCCGGAAAGATCGCGGAATTCATCACATAATTCCGCATCAAATACATGGACATTGGCACCGGACAGCAATGCACGCTCTACGCGTCGGGCCGCCACAGTGCCGCCCCCGTCGACAACAACGGTTTTTCCGCGAATGTCTAAAAAAATTGGCAGATAATCCATTGTTCAGGTTGTCCTTTGTATTATTTGTCAGTGACTGACGCCCATCTGACCATCATCTCGCCCAGTTCATTTGCGCTGTTTGCATCAAGATCTACGATCGTAATCCGCCGCCCTTCACGCAGGGTCAAACGCAACATACTCAGGCCGCTTTCAAAATCTACGTTTTTCAAGCTTGCCCGCCGTTTGAACGGCAATTCAAATTCGCCCAGTTTTATCGTCGCATTTTCAGTCATATTTCAACCCGCGTGCAAAAACAGCTTCCAGCCGCCATTCCCATTTCTTTGGCGTGTCCCGATAGTCTGGTTTTACATCAAATTCCAGGAACATTTGCCCTGATTCACCCGCATGGGCGACCAAATTTTCCAATTTCTTGAAACTATCAACATCCGGATGTTGAATGATCAAATCACTGAGTTTTGCCATTTTCTAACCTCCTGTAACTTTGTTATGGAAACGAATTCTGAATATCAGCCGATCACTACCTGTGGTCAGGTCCGGGTCAAACCCAGTCCTGTTGTGAAGCGAGTTGTTGCATAAGATGCCCTCTCCTGCTTGCAGTTTTGTTCTCTGAATGAACTGTTCTTCAGATTCTAGCAGCCTGGTCAGACAGGCCCGTGCTTTGTCGGTCTTCCAGTCGTCACGCCACTCGATACTACGCGTTCGGGCGGTATAACGCATCTCAAGGCCCCCGGTGGTCGGGTCAACCGAAAACACTGGCCCCACGCTAGCTGGCCGCAGCTTACCATTCGCCTCGCGGTTCTCTGGTATGGTCATCGCTTCCGGGTGCATAAGCGCGTCAATGAAATCAGGATTTTCGTCACGCAAACGAAGATAGGCTATTTCGGGATCAAGAAACTCGTTCCAGCCACCGTCAGCCGCCGGGCGCATGCAATGTAGAACCATCGCCCGTATTTTCTGATCTGGCCCATTATAATAGCCATCGGTGTGCCAATTCATGGGTTTCTTGGAATAGGGGATATATCCACGCTTGCTTTGCTCAGCACCTAGTTGCAAGGCAACTATTCCATCAGTACCGGCAGAACGATGTGTTTCGGCAATTTTAAGACCAAGGCGTTCTGTAAAGCCTAACAACTGCGCACGGGTTCGATCTGCATCATCAGGATTACAATTGCTGGTATAGAATACTGAATTATTGGCAGCACAGCGCCCTATCAGTTCGATGCGCTCCGCGTCGCTGGGCCAAGCCAAATTTCGAATCTCAACCCGCTCAGTGTGGCCGACTATTGGTGTCAAACCGGCCAGCTTCGCTGCCCGCCAAGCTTGATAACCTGTGGTATTCGCTGTGTACCAGTGAGATTCAGCGTCGGATTGCCGCATCGCTTGGGTCACCGGGAAAGCCCAGTAAACACAGATTTATTAAACGATTTAAGGGTCATAAAGCAACATCCTGCTGATATTAGTGTTACAAGATTTACACACGTTTCTCTTTACATTCAATAATTGTAATATAAAAATACAACAAGTAGTATGCTATTATATGACGGATACGTTCTAAAGCGCGTAGGGACTGGGAATGGTACCCAATAATTTGGGTAAGTGCGCAAAGAACAACGAAAAATGCCCGTTTGGGTAAGCGCGAACAGATCGCAAAGGGAGAAAACTGATGAAAGACGGTGATTCGATGGACGGAACGTCCAAACAGGTCGAGCAACACCCAACTCCAATGCTGGATCAATTGGAAGATGGCCCATGGCCAAGTTTTGTCACCGGTCTGAAACGGCTTCGCGATGCTAAGGGTGAACAATACGCGCCAATGATGAATGACCTTCTGGGTCAGTTGGAACATTCCTACGAAAATCGACTGGGTTATTGGAAGGGCGGAACAGTTTCCGTCTATGGTTACGGCGGTGGTATTATTCCACGGTTCTCCGAAGTGGCCGATAAATACCCCGCATCTAAAGAATTTCACACCCTGCGCGTTATGCCACCCCCAGGGTTTCACTATACAACGGACATCCTTCGTAAACTTTGTGACATCTGGGAACGCCACGGCTCTGGTCTGATCGCGTTTCACGGCCAATCCGGTGACATCATGTTCCAGGGCTGTACATCCGAAGCAACGCAGCATGCATTTGATGAATTGAACGAACTTGGCTTTGACCTTGGCGGTGCAGGCCCTGCACTGCGGACCTCCATGAGCTGCGTTGGTGCAGCCCGTTGCGAACAGTCCTGTTTTGACGAAGCGCGCGCACATCGCGGCGTCATCAATCGCTTCCTGGATGAAATGCACCGTCCTTCGCTTCCCTATAAATTTAAATTCAAGTTTTCGGGCTGCGGTAACGATTGCGTAAATGCCATTCACCGCGCTGACTTTGCGGTTATCGGTACATGGCGCGATGACATGAAGGTTGATCAGGAAAAAGTCAAAGAACACGTCGCAAAAGTTGGACGTAAGTACATGATTGATACGGTCGTATCCATGTGCCCAACACGCGCACTTTCACTGAATGACGATGATACACTGGATGTAGACAACCCAAGCTGCGTGCGCTGCATGCACTGTATCAACGTGATGACCAAAGCATTGTCGCCCGGCGATGACAAAGGTGTTTCGATTATGATCGGCGGTAAGCGTTCGCTTAAAGTCGGTGACCTGATGGGTACAATGATTGTTCCGTTCATGAAACTGGACACCGACGAAGATTATGAAGAGCTGGAAGAATTTGCTGAAACCTGCATCGAATTTTTCGCAGACAACGCGCTGGAACATGAGCGGATCGGTGAAACCATTGATCGCATCGGTCTTCCTGCCTTCCTTGAGGCAGTGGGTGTTGAAGCTGATCCAAACATGGTCAACCACCCGCGCACATCCAGCTATGTGCGAACCGATGACTTTGATGAAGAAGCGGCCAAGTGGTTCGAACGTAAAGCATTGGAAGCAGGCATGACGGTTGCTGGTGAATAACCGGCAGCTTCCTCTGATTTGAATTTTACTAAATTCGCGCCGATATCCTTGGCCGCGAATAGGGAGAGCAGACATGAATGATACCGCAGTAAAAGAAAAGCCACGCGCGGCAGACGAAATTGGTGTTCCGGACCATTACCAGTACATGCACCCGGTCATGAAAGAAAACCATGGCGCCTGGGATTGGCACGAACGCCCCCGCGCCGGTGTTTTGCGCCATGTTGCTAAGAGCGGTGATGAGATTTTCACTGTCCGCGCCGGGACGCAGCGCCAGATGGATGTTTTCACCATTCGCAAGCTTTGCGACATTGGCGATAAATTTGCCGACGGCCACATTCGTTTCACCACGCGCTCAAACATTGAATATATGGTCGCGGATGAAGCCAAAGTTCAGCCGCTGATTGATGCCCTGAATGCAGAAGGTTTCCCAATCGGTGGCACCGGTGCTTCGATTTCCATGATATCGCACACCCAGGGCTGGTTGCACTGCGATATACCTGGCACCGACGCATCTGGCGTTGTTAAAAGCCTGATGGATTTCCTGCATGCCGAATTCATCCAGGAAAAAATGCCAAACCGCCTGCGGATAACAACATCCTGTTGCCAGATTAACTGTGGTGGCCAGGGCGATATCGCCATTAACGTTCAATACACCAAGCCGCCAAAGATCAATCACGATCTGGTGGCCAATGTTTGCGAACGTCCCGCCGTTGTGGCGCGTTGCCCGGTGGCAGCGATCCGCCCGGCCATGGTTGACGGAAAGCCGACACTGGAAATTGACGAAAAGAAATGCATTTGTTGTGGTGCGTGTTACCCGCCTTGCCCACCCATGCAGATCAACAGTGCTGAAAGCACCAAGATTGCAATCTGGGTTGGCGGCAAACATTCCAACGCCCGTACCAAGCCAACATTCCACAAACTTGCGGTTGCCAACCTGCCCAATAACCCACCCCATTGGCCCGAAGTGGCAGCGGTGGTCAAGCGGATCGTGGAAGCTTACAAAAAAGACGCGAAACATTGGGAACGCATGGGTGAATGGATCGACCGTATCGGTTGGAACCGGTTCTTTGATATGACGGAACTGGCTTTCACCAAGCACCACCTGGATACATGGGACGGGTCGCGTAAGACGATGAACTCTTCCGCGCATATCCATTTCTAAGAGGGGGTTGTGACGTGAAATTTGGAATAGTCGTCAGTGAAGGCCCCTACACGCATCAGGCGTCTGATACGGCATATAATTTTGTCCGGTCAGCGCTTGAAGCAGGGCACGAAGTACCGCGGGTTTTCTTTTACCATGACGGTGTGAATGTGGGTACGCGCCTGTCCATCCCACCCCAGGACGAACGCAACATCCAGCAACAATGGAGCGCCCTTGGCAAAGAGCACGACATTGATCTGGTGATCTGCATCGCAGCCGCCCAACGCCGTGGGCTGCTGGATGAAAATGAGGCAACCCGTCAGGGCAAAGACGCCAACAACATCGCTGAAGGTTTCCGGATATCCGGCCTTGGCCAGCTGATCGAAATGGGCATTCAGACCGACCGTCTGATGACCTTCGGGGACTAGGGGAATATCATGTCAGAAGATGTAAAAAAGTTCCTCTACGTAAACCGCAAAGCGCCCTATGGCACGATTTATGCGCTGGAAAGCCTGGAAGTCGTGTTGATCGGGGCCGCCTTTGATCAGGATGTGTCGCTGGCATTTCTGGACGATGGTGTGTTTCAGTTGACCAAGGGTCAGGACACCAAGGGGATCGGCGTCAAGAATTTCTCGCCTACTTTCCGCGCCCTGGGCGATTATGAAGTCACCAAGCTTTACGTTGAAAAAGAAAGCCTGGATGAACGCGGACTGACCGCCGATGATTTGCAGGAAATCGTCTGGGAAGACGAAGACGATGATTACAACGAAAAACCATCGATCAAGATCATTAGCCGCGCCGAAATGGCCGATGTAATGGCTGATCAAGATGTTGTTTTAAGCTTTTGAGGAAAAAAATGGGAACTCTGCACACAGTAAATAAATCCCCTTTTGCGACCCCGGCATTGCAAAGCTGTGTCGCCCACGCAAAAGATGGCGATACAATACTTATGATAGAAGACGGTGTTTACGGCGCTTCTGCTGGCACCAGCGTTTCCGAAGCAGTAGCCGCGCGCAGCGGCGCTGTTTCATTTTATGTACTTGGCCCGGATCGGAATGCGCGCGGGCTGGACGCGGCAAATCTTATTGATGGAATTAAATCTGTGGATTACGCAGGATTTGTCGAACTGGCCGCCAACAGCGACCGCACGCAGTGTTGGCTTTAGCCACGCAAATTATTGAACAAGAAATGTATGTGAGAGGAAAATAAACATGGCATATGATGTAAACGGGGCGACCATCGAGCACGACGAAGAAGGCTATATCACCACACTCAGTGACTGGACCGAAGATCTGGCAAACGTCATCGCGGACGCCGAAGAAGTTTCGATGAACGAAGAGCATTGGGCCGTGGTGAATTTTCTTCGTGAATATTACGAAGAATACCAGATTGCGCCAGCTGTTCGGGTGTTGATCAAGTCGATCAAAAAATCAATGGGCCCGGAAATTGGAAACAACAAATATATGTATGAACTGTTTCCCTACGGCCC
>VAPM010064085.1_pt1 | contig 15544 bp, 19 predicted proteins | sample 3395091 | NCBI WGS metagenome assembly VAPM01 (sample SAMN08290445, study PRJNA428436) | hydrothermal vent metagenome | isolation source: Deep-sea hydrothermal vent chimney 3 | place: Pacific Ocean: Juan De Fuca Ridge | reverse complement strand
CCATGAGCAGTAAAAGTCAAGCAATACAATTGACCACCAGCTGGAGCTTCTAACAAGTTAGATACAATCCAGGTATAACCCATCCAGTTAGGAACAATACCATAGCGTTGCAGCGCCTGTGCTTGTACATAATCTGAAGAAGTATTTTCAGTTAACTGCATCATTTTACGAACTTGAGTAGGACCAACAACACAAATCTTAGGAACATCAGGCATGATTTCATCAGACATGTATTGTTCTTGAGATTGTGTCATTAAATCAAAGCTGATTGGTGATAAACCATTACCGATGATTTGAGATGCAGGTAAAGCATTTGCTACACCATCACCATCAAGAGCAGTACCAGAACAAGCAGCAATAATCAATGTATCCATTTGGCGGTTCATAGCCATAGCTTGGTTATATGCATAGTTAGAATCAGGATTTACTAACATTTGAACACGATCTTCATGTTCAATTGTCATGGTATGATTCCATGTTTGAGGTTGAGCAACACGTCTTGACCATGTATCATCTTGGTAAACTGTAGCTACTCGACGGCCAGTTTTTTGAACAGCCGCTGTTTGAGATAAACGTTCAAAGTTATAAGCATCACCGCCTGAACCAACTTCATATACATGAGGTCGCAAGCGAGTTTCCATTTGTTGTGACAAATGTCGTACGTTGTCTTCGTATTCTTCAATAAAAGCTTTGTCGATTGTAATAGCCATTATCGTTTCTCCTAATTAAGTTAAACCCTGAAACGATACCCGGCTATCCGGACGTTTAAATTTTAACCAAAAGAGTTGGGATTAGCTCTTTTGGTTTTGTGTAGACGCGTTAACGATACCTACTCTGTTGCTTCTCCCGTCTTAATCAAATATAACTTGCGCATTTTATCTTTTGCAAGTTGATGACCTTGAGCTTGAGGATTATTATAAGGATGATCCTTATTATTACGTATTTCTGAAATCTTTGTTGCTGCCTCATCTGGAGACATTAAGTTATTTCCTTGGTCGCCTTGACTTTGAAATTCTTGTCCATTAGAACCAAACTGCTTAGCTAAAGAATAAAATGATTTAAGCTCTGCAGAAGAAAAATTAGTATCTTCTGCTAGTTGTGGAAAGAAGGTTTTAGCAATCTTTTTAGCTGCATGTACTCTTTCATCATATGTTAAACCCCATTCTTGTTTTAAATCTTTCAATTGATTATTAAATGTTTCCAAACTAGAATCATGATTTTGTATGTCTGATTCACGTACTTTCTGATCTAAAATTTTCAGTTGTTTCTTTGTTAAACCAATTTCATGAGCAATTTTAGCAATAAATTCTTTACGTTCATCAGGAAGCGTATGTCCTTCTATTTCAGCAAATTCATAATCTTTAAGGTCATCAGGTCGACCTAGTGTCTTAAATAATGCAGCTTGTTGTTCTGCATCTTCAAGATCAGGTCTAGGCATTAGGCGTTCGCCTGATAATTCAATAACTTTGTTTGTAAATTTTCCCCAATCTTCAGCTCCAGCGTCATCGCCAGGTTTGAAAACTCCTGTACCAAATTTACTGCGCATGTTAGTCATACGATCCCAGAAAATTTCAGGTGTATCAGAATTTTTTATTTCATCCCATTCATGTGTAGCTTCTGGAAATTGTTTTAAACCTTCTTCATTCATTGTTTGTTCCCCATTTTAACTTTATCTATTAGTTGCATGACTAGGTCTCTTTGTGCTATACAATAGACTGTGTCACGGTCGTTTTTCTGAAAGAGATTAGCATCAACATATGTTGTTTTTAATTCTTTCAATATTTCTCTTCCAGCTCCTGATCCAAAGACAGACTGACAAAGCCGGTCAAATCGTAATGAACGCTCTAAGAATTCTTCAGATTCTGGTAAACTAGACATTCTGTCCATCCTCTGTAGCTAATTTCATTGCTTGTTGTCCTTCACCTTGAGCTTTCATTGCGACACCTTCAGCTTGTGCTTCTTGTAACATACCTTGTTTTTGGGCTAAAGCAGCATCTTCTGATTTAAGCTTCTTGACAGTGTCTTTACCATTAATTACTTTTTCAGGTACATTGCGTAATCGAGCTAATTCACGGCCAAGTTCATCGTCATCTACAAGATATTTAAGGTCAGGATATCGTTCTGATAATTGACCTATTGCACCTGCCCATTCTAAAATGTCTGTAGCTTGTTGAGATTTTTGAGCTGTAGCTAAGGCTCCTATAAATTCAATACTAATATCAAATTCTTGGTTTTCTAGAATCTGTGGCATTTCCTTAAGACGGCCAGCTCGAAGTTCAATGTTGTATACATTTTCAACGATTGGATTTAACCAATCAACTTTAATACGACCGAGTGTAGGACCAAGGAGACGATGCATAAGCTCGTATCTAATTTGAGCTTCTGTTGCAGTCATCGCTGGAGAATCTTTTAATTCAAGCTGGTCTACCATAAATGCTTGTTTAATAGATTCCTTTAATATCATTATTTCTTCTGTCGATATGGAGAAATTAGCTCGACTTTCATACGGTTTTAAAGCATCCATATCTCTTAATATTGTTAAACCTCTTGGACCTAAATCAAGATTTGACATTAAACCACGTTCAGTGGTTATATTAGCAGGGTCGATAGCTTTTTCAATCGCTCTTGTTCTCATTAACCTGTGCTGGTTTAATTGCTTAATATCGCCTAAACATATATGACCTGGACCATGTCCCCATTGAGAACCTGATACTTTTCTCCATCGCACTGAATATGCAGGCATTTCATAATAACCACCTTCTTCTCCAATCTGTTCACCTGATATATGAAGAAAATATAAGTGTCCAAAAGGTCGTTCAGTTGGTATGAGTGGTTTTGATATATCTGCATTAAGTTTACTTTTACGAGGATATACTGCAAATATTATGTCAACCACTTCATCAGTAGTCGAAGCATTATCATATTTGTCTTTAATTAATTTAGGTACATTATCATAACCAAACTTATCTACAATCTTTGAAACTTTCCATTCAAGTTTTCTAAAGAAAGAGTGTGGTCCTTTTACACCTTCTTGAAAATAAGCTTCTTTAAGTGGAATCATATTAAAGCTTAATTCATCATCATCTAAACCACCAGATTCTGAAGTCATAAAACCATGACCAAAACCTGTCATATCAAGGATAAGTTCATCTGCTTCCAAAGAAAAATTCGAATTGTCTATTGCTTGATAGACTCGCTTAGCGGTGTCTGCTAACCAATCAGAAGCTTCATTATTATTCTGTATATCTTCATCTTTAAACTTAAGATAAAACCACTGCATATTAGGGAGAACCGCTCCGTGTATTGCAGCTGCAAGAGTAGAGGCTGAAATAACTGCAGTATCATCAAAGTGATCATATTTATCCCATTCAACTGAACCTTCAGTAGTATTCTTTTGGAACATACGACCGCGGTAGGGAACTACATATTTTTCTAATTCGTTCCATACACCTTTGACATACTTGCCTTCTGAGTCAAGAGAATCAAATGTCTTCTTTAATTTTCTGATTGTTTCTTGACTAGCCATTTAATGCACCTTTAACTGTAAATTTGCTTACATCACTGTGTGAACTTATCACTTCATAACCACGTCCCATACCTAAGCAGAGATACTGTAGTGCTTCACACACATGACTATACTTGTTCTTATCAGGTTTGTTCTGATACTCTTCACCTGATACCTGTATTCTTTTATATTTATAACCACCATTGAGACCCTTCCTAAGCATTGAGCAATTAGGACTTACAATCAACATAGGTTCACCTGTCATACCTAGCGTCGTAAGAGGTACCGCAACAGATTCACGCCGAATTGTGAAATTATTTGTATGAGCAGGGTCAATAGGTATACCGTAGTTCTGCAATATTTCAATACATGTTTCATCAATCTGTTCTCCTGGGTTATTACCAGCTGGGTCTCCGGTAGCTATAACTTCAATACCTTTCGGATAGTGTCCTTTAATCCTTTCTGCAAGTAGCTTACCAAACGTCGTAGCGCCTATACCAAAGGAAGTTAATTCGTCTACTACCTGTATCTGGCCTTTAATTTCCTGGGCGAAAACGGCTGCAGGAGTTCTTCCGAAATCAACACCAATATATAGTACATCAGCGTCAAACTCTATTTGGAGTTCTGTCACGTGAATCGTGTCATGGAACTCTGGCATTACAGGTAGACCATCACTCACAAATCCGTATTTTCCATATACATACACCTTAACCCATTCAGGGTCTTTACCCAACATCATGTTCGTATAATATCGGGGTGGTAAATTATCAACATTCTCTGCTTCATCACACAAACCAGATGGCTGGTGAAAGATAGCTGCATTGCTTGGTAAGTTCTCTTCAAATAGAGAGAAATACCAGTGGTCTGAGTCAGGTGGATTCGTATCCATTATAACTCCCCACCATGTTGGACCTCCTTCTCTCTTTGCTGGGTATCTGCCTACTCGACCTACTAACATATCGAGTACAGCTTTAGGTATTTCCCTTACCTCATTAATCCAACCTCCCGTTAGTTCCAAAGAAAGAAGTTTCTTGATATCGTTAGGTCTATCAAGTGCTCGAAATAAGATTTGGCATTGAACAACCGTCATGTCTGGTAGTACAAACTCCATGACGAATTCCATGTCTTGTTTACGTAAGAGTCCTAACTCCTCTTGTACCCAATCGAACCATGTTCGCATTGTAGTATCGATTAATTCTCTATATGTGTTACGTATAATAACCCATCTAGACTTTCTAACCCCTAAATGAGGTAATTGTTCACATGACTTCTTGAATATTTCTATACAGCATGCTACTGATTTGCCACTACCGATTGGACCTATGATTGTCCTTAAAAACTTATCTGATAGATGGAACTTTCGTCCAGTAGTTGTTGCATTGTAATCTATATCTAATAATGCCATTATTTAATTATATACTAAACAAGCCCGTGTGTACATAAAACTTTATTAAAAAATTTAAAATAGTGGTTTGTATTTAACTTTCCCAGGTTTTAATGTATAACGAACCTGGCCCAAAAAATTCAGGAAAGCTCGGGCAGATTACGCCGGATTATAAAATTTGTTTATACACGTATTAAGAGAATTTATCACAGAAAATTGCCGCCACGTGTGAGTCGTTATAAATTCTCTTTATATATGTATAAAAAATGTTAATAATTAAAGTTATTTATACACGTATAAATAAATTGAATTGTACATTTAAAACTATATATAAATCAATAACTTAGGTACTGTATAAACCTAATTAATAACTATTATAAAAAACTTTTATTGTACAATTAATTCATTTTAATATATAATATACCTATAAATAAAATTAATATTAATTATAAATTTTATTTATACCCCATTAAAATAATTTAATGGGAAATATGAAGAAAAGGTGAATGAAAATGGAAAAATTAATAAATGGTTTTAAAATTGAAGAAGGATTTAAAATTGAGTTTGTAAATAACCCAAAAAGAAAAGGATTTAAGAGTTTTGATAGATATGAAAAATACCAAACCTCTACCACATTAAATGAATATTTTGAAATATGTGAAAAGAAATATTCGAATGCGGATTTAAGATATGATGAGGAAAAAGGATTTTTAAAGATTTTTGATAAGAATGGAACACAGATTAATTTGATTGAAGAATAAAGGATAATGGACAAGGATGTCTCTTTAAATAAAAGGTGAAAATGATGAAAGAATTAATTGATAAATTTATAGTTTTAGATGATTGTGAAAATGAAATACAGGAAAATATAGAATATCCGGACTGTTCACAATGTGAAAATTGGTATAAAGAAGATGAATGTATAAATTGTAAATATAAAGAAGGAAATTAAGATGATAGTAGAATGGTATGAAGTAAGTAGTGTAGAATTTGTTGATGGTATATTTATGTTATGGTATAAGGAGAGTGAAGATGAATAAATGTTTAAGTGATGATATAAATAATAGTTTAGTAGATTATCTGTCTGATGAAAGAGAATATAGATCGAATGGAGTTGATGATTTTTTAGAATCGGATGATATGATTGTTGAAATAATCATGACCATCACAAAGATAAAAAACCTAATACGTGAAGGTTTAAGTGATGATGAAGTAAAAGAAAGAATGTCACATTAGATTGATTCAATAAGACAAGGATGTCTTTCTTTTAAATAAGCTAGGATACTAGAGAAGCCGGCGGTGCGTGGCTGCTAAGTAACCCGACAAGTCAGCCAAAGAAGAAGCGGCCGATTGATCGGGTTCCTGTCGCGGATGTTGAAGAACGGCGGGTTGGTTGGGTTCCAAAGGAACTATCACTTCGGATAATGGCATTTTTGGTTCTGTGCCAAAGGAACACTTGCATTTTCTATTACCTTTATTCTATATTAGTTATTACCTTTATTCAATGGTAGATATTAGAGGAGAAGATATTTTAAATAGCCCTTAAAACAACACATGAACACACCGGTTCCTTATATAAGGGCCCAGTTTTTTATCTAATTCTACCACGTATAATTAACCGTAAAAAATTTTTATCTAATATCTACCATTGAATCAATAAGAGATTAGATCAATAATAGTATAATTAATAATTATAATTGTATACAAAGGATTAAATCTAGTATATAATTAACCCAAGAATCAAATAAAATAATTTATTTGAATATTAACAAAAAGGTAATAAACCATGACTGAATTATCAATAAGTGGATTTCACATCGATTCCAACACTCAATTCCAATACAAGTCTAATCCAAAGCGCAACGGTTGTAAAGCTTACCTTCGATATGAAGAGTACTCACAGTCTAAAAATATTGACGAATATTTAGACATAACTAAAGATACCAAATTCGGTAAAGCCGACTTACGGTATGATGTCGAACATTTTCATCTTTCTTTGGTTAAAGACGGAGAAGTAATAAACCAACCACAACAAAAAGAAGTAAAAGAAGTAAAAGAAGTAAAAGAAGTACAAGAAGATAAAGACGAAGATGAAGACTTTATAATGACTGAAACAGAATAATAAAACAACGCCAAGGATGGCACAACTAAAAGGAATAATAATAATATGTATTCAACAACTAAACAAAAATGTACTCTCTGTGGAGAAATTAAAGATAATATCTTCTTCGCACCTAATCACAACCGATGTGGAGAATGTGAATTCAATGTCTCTTATTACAAACTTAAACTATCTTGGAGAACAAAACTAAATGAAGAAGAAAATACGGTTAGATTACAAGAATCGAGCTTACGATAAGCCAAAAATCAATTGGCTAGCGAATATTGCAGGCTTCTTATATATAACTGCAATAGGCGCATTCTACGCTTGGATAATACTACTCTGGATGGCCGAATAGGCAATAAACTTAAATCCGATAGAGCTCATATCAATTGGGGTATGGGTCTACTTAATATACAACTGGATAAAAGACTAGACTAGATATTGAGGTTGACTCGTATAAGCTTCTTAACGCGGTCATCTTCATCGTCTTCTACGCCAATAACGCCGACTAACTCAAGGTACATCTTGACGGCACGAGGGTCTCCCATCTCAGCACCATCAAATAACTTGTCTGCCACTACTAATAATCCTTTAGCTCGCCCGTATTCGAAGATGACGTCAAAAAGACTTAACTCTGAGGCGTTTAAATCATAGTCAGGAAATATAAGAGGTAATACAGACTTCTTTGGCATCTTCTTTGAAGCATTATATATTTCGACACATTGCCAAAAAGGTATCGGCATCGATGCATGCCATATATGTTTCTGGTCTATAGATACATCAGAATCACCACACAACCAAGACATCTCTATCTGGCCGCTCTTTGAAGAATAATAGTCGTCACTCTCGCCATTATGTGCTATAACTAGTAGCTTATTAGCGAGCATCTCATATTCGACTTTGACTAACTCAGACGGATTAGACGCATTTCTTTTGGTATACATTACCGGTTTGGTCATATTAATCTCCTACTATAATATATTATATAACAGACAAGCCCGTGTGTACATAAATCATTTAAAAATAGCCGATCCATAATGGTATACACAAGTAATAAAATGTGTTATAATATAACCTAATAAAATAAACAGGGAAATACACACAAATGTCACGTAAAATAGACTTAGTTCCAGAGACATCGACAAATGAAATAACTAAAGCTCTCTTTGGAGAAATACAGGAGTTAGAGAAAAAATTTGACCAAAGTGATCATGATATGTCCGAATGCTTTCTCTTAAATAATATACACATATTATCTAAATATCTAAATGAGAGGTTTCCGAGTGTCCATTAATGAGTTAATACCTATAATACTGATTGCGATACTCGTATTAATGTTAGCCACAGCAGCAGATTAAATAATTTAAAAGAGTGGTATACACAAGCCATAGTTTATTATATAATATATAGTTAAATAAATTTTCCTTCTCGGTTTTATTTGACGTCTCGTGTTAGTAGGTCTCTCCGGAGGAGGCCTACTTATTTTAAACACGGTATAATAACTCCAACAAAAACAAACGAGACTATAATATGATAGATACCAAAAGAATTACCGCCTATTTAGGTGATCAGGTTAAATTCGTACCATCAAGGACAGACAACGTACATACAGCTAAAAAGAAAAATAACGAGTACGATATACAAGATTCAAGTCAAATAGAAATAACTACCAACAATCACGAACATTATCAAAACGCCAAAGTATTATCATCAAGTGCACCTGAAGGTTTTTCTTGGCTTATAGTAGATTATGACGATAAAAAGAAAACCGGCAAAATACCAGACCTATCTAAAATATTTAACCTCAAACAGACATTCTCTGTAAAGACTCCAACTGGAGCAGGTCGTCAAGACTGGTATCTAATAGAAGATTCAAAAGCCGCAAGACTACCTACTAACAAATATAAATTTCCAGAGTTTCCACAAGTCGATATACTCATAGGACATAAGTCCACTAAACAACTATTTGTAGCACCAGGTTCCAAAAAGAACGGAGGTGAATATAGCCTTCAAAGCGCAATGAGCCCAGTAAATATATCCGACAAGCTCTTTAATGCTCTACTGGTTCAGGCTAGTATGCAGAAGTCTATCATAGACCAAGGATTACACTCTAATCTACACTCATTTAATACTAACGTCGATGAACAACAGAACAAACGCCAGTATTTAGAATACATCAATAATAGGATATTAGAATTTGAGTTAGGAGATAAAGTAGCATTAGATGAAGGTGATGGACGTGATGAGCTTCTCTTTGGTTACATATGTCAAGGCTTCACTTATAACCTATCTCCAGAAATAGTTAAAGAGATAATATCCGCAAAAGTAATCTACAATTCTAAGGTTATAGTTGATACGACTGGTGAGTATAATGAAGACTATCTAGATATAAAGATAAAGTCTGCATATGCATATATTACAGAGCAACACCGTAGTGGTGAAAGAGTTATATCTAAAGACCTTGAACTATTTGAGGAAGATGAGTATGGACAACGCATAGTAAACAAAGACATATTAACTAAGAAAGTACTACACTTATCTAAATATGAGTTAAGAAAGATAGTAGCTGTAGAAGAGCTACGGAGTATGTTATGTGAGACTATAGTATATAACCAGAACACTGGAGACTACTATGTAGCTACTATATTATCTCAGAAGCAGTATGATAAAGAATACAAGAAGTCTATTGAAAGAGAAAACAAGTTTAACGAACAAATTAACGTACAGCAGTTACTCTCATTATACAGTAATACAGTCTTACATTGGAAAATACTTAAACCACAACATATAAGAGAATTATACCGCAAATCTTCTGGTCGTAATAAGACTATCGTCGATTGGCCTGAATTCGTAAATTCCTTTAGCTGCAATATAAGTAACTATAAACCTGATGAGAATATAGTAATTGAAGATAATACTTTTTACCCAGAAACTGTATCTCCTATAACTCCAATACCTTATGATGATGTAACCAAAGAAGAATTTGATAAAGTTAAAGTTCTTCTTAAGACTCACTTATCGCGCATTGTAGATTCTAATAATTTTAATGAAGAAGCATCATGGTTATTAGATAGATACAGCATTATGCTCAAAGACCCTAATGCTAAACTCGATAATGCTATAATACTTAAAGGTAGTCAAGGTTCTGGTAAGACGACTCTAATTGAAGTATTAATGCTCTTATTTCCTAGACAAGATACTACACTTATACTTAATGCTGATTCTCTTGAGAGCCGCTTTACACAGTATTCTAGAGTTACACACATAGATGACATAGATGTAAATGTAGACAAGAAGATAATGAATCACATTAAGGCTCTTGTTACTACGAGTCAAGTACCAGTAGAAAAGAAATTTCAAGATACTGTACAAACCATACAAACTATAAATATCTCAATGAGCACTAATAATGAGATAAAGGATGAAGAGATTCTCTTTGGTCGACGATGGACTATATTTATTAATGATTCTCTATTTGTTATTGAAGATGTAGCCAAAGAAACTAGACAAATGTTTATGGACCTTAAAGCAGATGACTGGAGACTCTTCAAAGTGTTACACACATATCTTCTACACCGTGATACTTCTAAGTTTAGGTCTGACTTCAAGACTCAAGCACAGAAACAATTAATACTTGAATATCGCATGGGTTCTGACTTCTCTAAAGCATTAGCCAATATGATCGCGAACTATGGATACATATCTCCTGATCATCTCGTAGTAAGTTATAATGAGAATCTAAATCGCAGTGATTTAGTTGTTTTATTGACACAGCATTATAATGATATAACAAATACAAAACCTGTAGAATCATTAAAGTTTATACCAGGTACTCATCTTAGAACTCTGTTCGATGAAGACTTTGAAAAAAGAAAAAGAATACATTCAGTGTTTGCTGAGTTATTTGAAGATGAAAGTGTTAAAATTAAATCAAAAATCAATGATAGCATTCCACGTACATGGTCCAATAAAGTTCCAAATATCAGATGTTGGATTACATTACTAACTGTAGCTCTTATGGACAGCCGTAGTCCTGATATGATACAGCACATAGTTAAGGTATTTCACTTCGAAGATCAGTGGCATTGGGATAGTATGTCAAAACCTGATGTAGAAAATCTTGGTACAATCAACGCATATGATAATGCAGACTTTGATAAACTAGATGACGATTATTAAAATTAGTGGTTTACTTTTGTTTAAATTTGTGTTATAATTATCCTAAGTTAAATAAAAAACAAAGGTGAATTATGAAAAAAGTTATATTGACGGAAGAATCTCGTGAAATTAATGTACAAGAAGCAATTACAGACTGGAACTTAAGTGATAAAATAATTGCTTATCGTGTATCTGGTAATGGAAAAGGACTTTCAATATTAATAGAAAGTAATGGTAGATTTGGATTCAATTATCTTAGATATCTATGTAAGAATCAGGTTAATTTAAAATTTGCTTCTGGCAGTATTATTAATACAATTTCATCAGCGATTAAATATGGTAAAAATGTAATAATATTTGATTCTCATGAAGAAATGATAACTTATGCGGAGAAAATTCAATGAAAGTATTTTATGTACAAGTTAGATTCAGAAATAATGAAAGAAAATATTGCTATAAAACTTTTTTAAACCTTGATAAAGGTGATACAGTATTAGTAAACTCAGCTAATGGAGTAGGTCTTGCTGAAGTAATGGAACCAAATGTACAAGACAAGAAAATACAAAGTTATGCAAATGCATATGTTCTTGATTACATTGACATGGATGCTCTAAAAGATAAACTTAAAAGATTCATAGCTTTAGAAAGATAATGGCCTTTCAAAAATTTATACCACATAATAACCAAAAAGAGCCAATGAAGTTGTTATCAGAAAACGACTTCTTTGGTCTCTTTATGTTTCCTGGTTCCGGTAAGACTGTACTATCTCTTGATAAGGTATACCAGTTTAAAGAGAAAACTCTTGTCGTAGTTCCTTTGAGTATCTTATATACTACATGGATGAACGAACATAGAAAATGGGGATTCTCTGCGAGACTAAAACTAATACTCCTACATGGACCTGACAAAGATGCTAACTTCCACAAAACTGGAGGTATTTATCTTATAAACCCTGAAGGTATTAAGTGGTTATTAGACAAGGTTAAAACAACTAAAAAATTCCCATGGACATCTTTAATAGTAGATGAATCTGTAAAATTTAAGAATCATAAGTCTGGTCGTTTTAAAGACCTTTCTAAGATGCTTAAAAGCTTTAAACGTAGATACATATTGTGTGGTAATCCTATGCCTACACACTACTTAGACTTATGGGCTCAAATCTTTATTCTTGACTTAGGTAAAAGGTTAGGTACATCATGGTACGCATTTAGAAATAGGTATTTTTATCCTACCGACTATAAACGTTTTAATTGGATTCTTAAACCTGAAGCCAAAGAAGAAATTGTCGCAGCAATCGGAGATATTGTATATTTTCTAGAACCTGATGGAGAAATACCTCTACCTAAAAGAGTAATTAACGACGTTATAATTGACATACCTCGTGAAAAGTATAAGTCTATGGAACAAAAGTTATTTGCTGAACTAGACAACGGAGATAATGTATTAGCATCTAACAAGACTGCAGCTTTAATGAAATGCTGGCAAATAGCTAATGGATTTATGTACGAGACTTATAATGTAATCGAAGATGGTAAACCTGTATTTGATACAAAAGGAGAAATATTAAGAGCTCGTAAAACTCATTACATTCATAATAAATTAGCTACGGTCGCGAAAGATATAGTTGAAGGTCTCCAAGGAGAACCTATCTGTATCGCATATCATTTTAAAGAAGACCTCGTTAGACTAATGGATACGTTTCCTAAAGCGCGCATTGTAGCTACAGGCTGTAAACCTTCTGTTATTAAACAAGCAGAAAAAGACTGGAATAATAACAAAATAGATGTACTGATAGTATATGTATCTAAGTTCTCTCATGGTTTAAATCTACAATATGGTAAAGGACATCATCTGATGTTCTATTGTCTTACTTATAACTTTGATACATATGACCAGTTCATTAGGAGATTTGAGAGACAAGGAGCTAAGTTTAAAGAAGTAATAATACACCGCTTTATTTGTAGAGATACAATACATGAAGCAATCGTTGAAAACTTAGAGACAAAAGGTATAGAATCACGAGATTTTCTTTTGGCTCTAACTGAATATAGGAGAAAACATAATGTCGACACCTAGAACCATTGCTCAAGAAGCTATCGATTATTTCAAAGATATTCCAGATGATAGAATGGAAAAATCAGAAATTGATTTAATAATAGTATCAAAAGCTATAATAGAAATAATTGAAATATTAGAATCCGCTAAATTAAATTAGTGGTTTACTTTTGTTATAACATATGTTATAATAACCCTATGAATAAATAATTATTCATATAAATTTTAATCAAAAAGGAAAATATCATGTCTGAAGAAAATGAAGTAGAAGTAACAGCAACTGAACCAAAAGCAAAGAAAAAAGTTAATGGTGTTACTAATGAAGCTGCACTAACTATTTTAGTTGAAGGTAATCCTAAACGTGCAGGTTCTGCCTCATATGATCGTTTTGAAGGTTATTTGACTGACCCTCGTCCTACAACTGTAGCTGAAGCTTTAGAAAATGGCTTAAGCATCGGTGATATTCATTATGACGTTATTCATGGTTCAATCGAAGTTGAAGGTGCTACAGTTGAAGAGTATATGCCTACTCCTCGTGCTCCTAAAGAAGATTCTGAAGTTGAAGATAATTCAGAAGCTACTGAAACAGCTACTGACGACTCAGACTTCTAAATACTAGTTTAAATGGTATAATACTAAAAAGTGCGGAATTAACTTTCTGCACTTTTTATTTGTCATAAGACTGGAGGAAACATGAGTATATTTAAAGATTTAAGAACGATGCATAGTAAATTTGGTTTTGAACCTAACAAAGAACCAGACTTTTTACCTGATGAATATATGGAATTCCGTGTTGAATTTATACAAGAAGAATTTATTGAATTAGTTAAAGCTGTATCTAACAAAGACCTACCTGAAACAATTGATGCACTCATTGATTTAATGGTAGTGGCTGCAGGTACTCTTGATTTAATGGGAGTAGATTCTCAAGCTCACTGGAATGAAGTACATTTCTGTAATATGCAAAAACAAGTAGGTATGACCAAAAGAAGATTCGGTGCAGACCTAATGAAACCACCTGGTTGGAATGCTCCCGATCACCAGCGCATTTTAGATAAGGAGTAATACATGACTCTGTTCTATTTAGAAGGTCCTGATGCTTCAGGTAAGACTACACTAATAAACGAATTAGTTACTGACAATGACTTCTTATTCCATAATGGAGTTTATCCGTCTACTCAAGATGCTATAATGGAATACGGTAACCAGTTATATTACTATGAACAACTAATGCTTGATACGAGCGGTAAGTTTAATTTCTTCTTAGACCGTGGTTTTATGGCAGAAAATATTTATGGTCCTGTAATGCGTAATACAAAAATTGAAGGACCAGAATATATGCACTTACTAAACAAAATGATACAATTAAACGTTGTATTAATTCTCTGTGTACCTTCTTTGGAAACATGTCTTGATGTTTGGAGTGAAAGAAAAGAAATAGAGTATGTAGAAGAGAAAGAAGACTTTACTAAAATATGGAAAGGATATGCTGAGTTAGTAAGAAGTCCTCCGTTATCTATGAGGTCATATCATTATGATTATACTGAAGATAAAGACTTTAGTATAATCAAAGAATTTGTTGGAGGTTTATCATGATATTAACAGCAACAGACGCTTGGCTAAAATCGATTGTAGATGTATACCGCAATGGAAAGAATGTAATGCCACGTAATATGAGTACCAAAGAAAAACTAAATGATGTATGTGAATTTGATATGAATTATCCTATATGTCATCATTTCGATCGTCATCTGTCTTATAAATTCATGGCCGCAGAAGCATATTGGATAACTAGTGGCTCTCCTTTGGTTGAAGATATAGCTCCATATAACAAACATATATCTAATTTCACTGATGACGGATATATCTTTAATGGAGCCTATGGTCCTGCATTCTTATCTCAAGTTAACTTTATAGTTAATACATTATTCAAAGACCCTATGTCTAGACAAGCAGTAATGACTATCTGGCATCCAAATCCTATAGCCTCTAAAGACCATAAATGTACTGTAAGTATTATGTTTAATATCCGCGATGGCAGAATAAATACTACCGTACAAATGCGCAGTAATGACCTTATTCTAGGTCGACCATATGATATGTTTAATTTTACCATAATGACAATACGTATTTTGACTATGTTGAATAAACTGCATGAGCGTCGCGCACGTCATATTCTTCTTGGCACATTAACTCTTAACTCTATGTCTGCTCATATATATGAAGATAAATTTGAATTAGTCGAAGAAATGATCTGCGATAACTCTGAAAACTATGCAGAAACAGCCATGGTTCCTAATGCATGTAGATATGACTGGCAACTCGTAGTTGATTCTCT
>VAPM010030139.1_pt1 | contig 15557 bp, 13 predicted proteins | sample 3395091 | NCBI WGS metagenome assembly VAPM01 (sample SAMN08290445, study PRJNA428436) | hydrothermal vent metagenome | isolation source: Deep-sea hydrothermal vent chimney 3 | place: Pacific Ocean: Juan De Fuca Ridge | reverse complement strand
GCGTGACTTATGGCGTACCCAATATCGGAGATAAAATGGAACTGACTTTTGCAGTAGAAGCCATTCGTCAATAAAACAAAATTCTAGCCTGCTGGCGCGATCAAGTCGTTGAACGTCATTATGTTAACGACCATCGCCAGCAGGCAAACACCTTATTTGAATATTCGCATTCCTTTTTGCAAAGCCCGTTTTGAAAATTGGCTATCTTTCAAACCTTTGTTAATGACGATATCTTTAATATCCAAGGTTGTCTGATTACCCGTTTTAGGGTGAATTGCAATAACTTGTTTCCACATCCAAAAATCCCCAATCTGATGCCAATTAATCGCCATATTGAGGATCTCTTGCTGATGATGATTATAGAATTTAACGCTGTGTAATTGATAGCTATCTTGCTCTATCCATGAAACTCGCTTATGGATTGCCTCAGCCCCATGATTTCCCTGATGCGACCCTGCTTGTTGATGCAGCATTTTTTTGGGTATACTCTCAATCACATAGTACTGACGACCCTTTGCTTCTTTAACACCGAGAAATTTATGATCATCCAGCTTCGGTGAACGCGGATCTAAATGCTCTCGTGTCAATACCGATCCTGCAAACTCATCATCGTCATGGGAATGGTCATGGTCTCGATGTGCAATACGTCGCACCATGCGCAATTCGGGTAAATAAATCCATTCATCATCTTGCTCAGTACTACCTGATGCTCTTAACCACCCAAGATAAGCTATCCCCTTTTTATCCAGAGGGTACTCAGTATAAAAAATAGCTTTATTGTCATACCCCTTTTCCCCTCGTGAGTTTTTCCAAACCATGGTATAAACTACTTTTTTTTCCGGTTTATCCGCTTGTTTAAAATAAAAAACCAGGGAAGATATATGATCATCTACTCTTTCAATAGCAAAAGCCCGCTCCATAATTTTTTGAGCATTAGGTTCAGCAAAACTGCTAGCAGGTAATATCAACAAAACCAACAACAGCGCCTTGAATAACTTTTTTAGTTCAAGATGTCTCATGTTACCTCCCAATTAAGCATCTACAGCACAAACAATACTAAGCAATATAGACAATATAAGCAATAAAAATACAGAATATATGCCTTGACATTAGCATTTAAATATCGCAGTGTACTCTACATCATGACTCTTATTTCCAACAAGCAGCGCTTTGTCTTTGTCCGTCGCCATGTTATATGGTGTCTAGTGGATAGCTGCCTGCGTGCTTCGGAGAAATATTTTTAGTTCATCAACACAAAGTATCAAAACCGAAAAAACCGCAGACTTCAGCATCTGCGGTTTTTTTTTGCATAAAGGAGAATAAAATGTCGGTTCCGGCAGCTTATATCGGCATTATTATAATTTGGTCGACCACGCCACTTGCTATTCAATGGAGCAGCGAAGAGGTGGGCTTCCTTTTTGGTGTCACCGCACGAATGATCGTGGCTATTATCCTCTGCCTGATTTTGCTCATCGTGTTCCGCTTGCGTTTATCTTGGGTCGGCTCAGAAAAACAAAGTTATATCGCTTCAGCCCTGGGTATTTATGGTGCCATGATTTGCGTTTACTGGGGAGCACAGTTTATTCCCTCTGGGCTGATTTCTGTGGTTTATGGCTTATTCCCTCTAGTGACCACCATCATGGCGCCTTTATGGTTAAAAGAAACGTTATGGCACCCTAGTAAATTAGTGGGGATTGGATTAGCTATTATGGGTTTAATTGTTATTTTTGATCCACGTATACAATTAGAGACAGCAATGTTGCTGGGCGTCAGCGGTGTACTCGCTTCGGTATTTTTACACGCCATCAGCATGTTATGGATAAAAAAAATAGGTGCCAACGTAGAGTCTTTAAAATTAACAACCGGCGGACTGGTCATCGCCGTACCATTGTATTTATTAACCTGGTTTTTTCTGGATGGCCAATGGCCACCAGCAATCACATTCAAAACAGGGGCTGCTATTCTTTATTTAGGTATCATAGGGTCTGTCGTGGGATTTTTTCTTTTCTACTATGCCTTAAAGCATTTGCCAACTGATGCCATTGCTTTAACAACACTTATAACACCCGTTACCGCGCTGTCCATTGGTCACTGGATAAACGAAGAACAGTTTACACCACAAATACTTATTGGTACTGCAATCATATTGACCGGACTTGCATTTCATCAATGGGCTGGGCGGCTTGTTACGCACAAGGAAAATAAATAAAGGACGGATGACGACTGCCGTGCCTATTCGTCGTAAAAGCGATGGCCTGTCGCGATATCGATTATTAAAATTATCGTAACAATAATGTCGCTTTTACATAACCAAGGTTCAAATAGTTAAGCTTCTGTGAGCTTTTCCGTGACGGTTTCACACTCCAAGGCCAGCTTGTCGTCTTTTACTGTGACGCGAATTTTACCGCCATTGGCTAATGAACCAAATAATAATTCATCCGCAAGCGGTTTTTTAATATTGTCATGAATTATTCGTGCCATGGGGCGTGCGCCCATAGCCGCATCATAACCGTTATCACCTAACCACTCACGTGCTGCCTCATCAACATCAAGCACAACTTGTTTTTCATCAAGTTGTGCTTCCAGCTCAATCAGAAATTTATCGACAACATGAACGATTGTTTTCTTATCCAGTGGCGCAAACGAGACAACGCTATCTAGTCGATTGCGAAACTCCGGGGTAAATAAACGTTTAATGGCTTCGCCGCTATCAGCAGAATGATCTTGTTGTGCAAAACCGATAGAAGCTCTGCTCATCTGCTCAGCACCCGCATTCGTTGTCATTACAATAATAACATTACGAAAATCTGCTTTTCTGCCATTATTGTCTGTTAGCGTACCATGATCCATAACCTGCAATAGCAAGTTAAACACATCAGGATGCGCTTTTTCTACCTCGTCCAGCAGCAATACGGCATGGGGTTGCTTATTCACCGCTTCGGTCAACAACCCACCTTGGTCATATCCCACATACCCAGGTGGTGCACCAATTAAACGTGAAACGGTATGCCGTTCCATATATTCAGACATATCAAAACGAATCAGTTCTACCCCCATTATCATCGCTAATTGACGAGTCACTTCGGTTTTACCGACACCAGTCGGCCCGGCGAACAAAAAAGAACCAACCGGCTTATTCGTATCACCTAAACCGGATCGCGCTAATTTGATTGCGGTAGATAAAGTCTCGATAGCTTCATTTTGCCCGAATACAACCATTTTCAGATCACGCTCCAGGTGTTTCAAAGAAGCTTTATCTGATGCAGAAATATTTCTCGGTGGAATACGCGCGATTTTCGCAACAATATGCTCTATCTCTGTCACGCCAATTTGAGCTTTACGTTGAGCTAATGGCGTCAATCTTTGAATGGCTCCCGCCTCGTCAATCACATCAATGGCTTTGTCCGGTAGGTGACGTTCGTTAATATAACGTGCAGATAATTCAGCCGCACTACGCAATGCATGCGGAGTATATTTAACCGAATGATGATCTTCAAAACGGGACTTAAGTCCTTCGAGAATTTGTATCGTTTCATCGACGTTGGGCTCAAGGATATCAATCTTTTGAAAGCGTCGGGCTAAAGCTCGATCTTTCTCAAAAATACCACGATATTCCTGGTAAGTTGTAGAACCCATACATTTCAAATCGCCTGATGCTAACACTGGTTTAATCAAATTAGAGGCATCCATCACACCACCCGATGCCGCACCCGCACCGATAATAGTATGGATTTCGTCAATAAAGAGGATCGCGCCCTCTTCTATCTTGAGCTGGTTGATGACTGATTTCAATCTTTTTTCAAAATCGCCACGGTACTTGGTTCCAGCCAGTAAAGCACCGAGATCCAGGGCATAAATCGTACAACCCACCAGGACTTCAGGCACTTCGCCATCGACAATCATTTTAGCCAAACCTTCAGCTAATGCGGTTTTCCCTACACCTGCTTCTCCAACGAAAAGAGGATTGTTTTTTCTGCGACGACACAACACTTGAACTGTACGCTGAATCTCTTCTTCACGACCAATCAAGGGATCAATTTTTCCGAGTTTGGCTTGTTCATTGAGGTTTGTTGAAAAGTTTTCCAGCGGTGTTTTGGCCGGTGCTTCGCCTTGCTCCGCTTCTCCCGTAGACAAATCACTCTCTTCATGATTTGTACTGTCAGGCGAATTTTTTAATATCCCATGCGAGATATAGTTAACAATATCGAGTCGATTAATATTTTGTTTATTCAACAGATAGACGGCTTGCGAGTCTTGCTCACCAAAAATAGCAACCAATACATTCGCCCCAGAGACTTCTTTTTTTCCAGACGACTGCACATGAAAAATAGCGCGTTGCAGCACACGTTGAAAACCTAAGGTGGGCTGTGTTTCACGATTATCATTTGCAGCGAGCAGGGGGGTGGTTTCGGAGAGAAAATCGACCAACTCTTTTTTGATCATTTCCATATCAGCCCCAACAGCACTAAGAACTTTTATGGCTACCGGGTCGTCTGCCAGAGCAAGTAACAAATGCTCCACTGTCATAAATTCGTGAAGCTTGTCTCGAGCAGCTTTAAAGGCCACATTAAGGATTAATTCCAGTTCTTTGCTTAGCATGCTTTTTACCTAATACGCTCCGCTCAAGCCTTTTCCATCGTACACTTAAGAGGATGTTGATTTTCACGAGAGAACTGAGAAACCTGTGCTACCTTGGTTTCCGCCACATCACGAGCATAAATACCGCACACGCCTACTCCTCGAGTGTGCACATGAAGCATAATCTCAGTTGCCTTATCTGCGGATAGAGTGAAAAACATTTGTAAAACCTGAACCACAAAGTCCATGGGGGTGAAATCATCATTAAGTATCAGCACTTTATATAAAGGCGGTTTTTTTAACTTGGATTTTGCCTCTAGTAGCGCTACACCACCATCGCCATTTTCTTGATCCGAGTGTTTTTCGTCACTCATGTTATCTCACTATAATTGCTGATTTTAGGTCACACTCAGAAAACCCAGTGTATAAATTACAGATGTTGCCAGATCTTTTGAGAACTGAGACAAGCAATTTTGTAGCCTCTATTTTATAACGTCCTAGTGCAAAAATCAGCTCAAGTTTCACAAAATACACATAAGCAACTAAAATAAAAGGAAATTTTTTTTAAAACCCACTTTATCAGTCAATAAATTGACAAAAATAAACACAAATTCACAGGCAATAATACACTAAATATTCAGTAATATGGTATTGACAGCAGGCACTGATAAGAGTTGACCTCGTGTATAACAAATTGGATTCAGATCGATGAAATATTCACCAGTGAGGGATTCGCAATGGAGACAGGTATCGTAAAATGGTTTAGCAATGCTAAAGGCTACGGCTTTATCTCACCCGATGAAAGAGAAGCTGACGTATTTGCCCACTTTTCCGCCATTGCCATGGATGGCTACCGCACCCTTAGACGCGGTCAAAAAGTTTGTTTTGAGATCACCGACGGCCCTAAAGGGCTATTAGCAGAAAATATAAGACCGTTATCGGACGATGTCGAAACCGCCCTTCTGCCCGAGGAAAACTCAGAGTTATCAAACCACTCAGCGAGACTGTCATCATAATGTTAGAATACACACTATTTTAACCTTATTTCATTACATCAGCCGCTTAGCAGCGAGGTGGATAAACCAGGAAATTACATGACAGAACCGGCCAAGATTATTTACACCCTAACAGATGAAGCCCCCGCTTTAGCAACCTATTCACTTCTACCCATTATAAAAGCCTTTACCAGCGCGGCTGGGGTCGTTATTGAAACACGCGATATTTCTTTATCTGGACGAGTGATTGCTAACTTCCCGGAATATCTAAAGGAAGAGCAACGTATTGGCGACGCCCTGAGCGAACTCGGCGATTTAGCTAAAACGCCCGCAGCTAATATTATTAAATTACCTAATATCAGCGCCTCGATTCCACAGTTGATCGCTACGATTGAAGAACTACAAGCCCACGGCTATGCGGTTCCAAATTATCCAATCGACCCTCAAACCGATCAAGAAAAAATAATTAAAGCCTATTATGCCAAAGTACTAGGCAGCGCAGTCAACCCGGTATTACGTGAAGGGAACTCTGATCGTCGTGCCCCTACGGCGGTTAAAAATTATGCTAAAAAAAATCCGCACTCAATGGGTGCATGGTCAGCTGACAGTCAATCTCATATAGCACATATGTCAGAAGGGGATTTCTATGGATCTGAAACATCAAAAACCATAACCAAAGCGACTGAATATAAAATTGAATTTGCTAGTGAATCGAATGCCATAAAAGAGCTTAAAGCCTACGCACCCTTGCAAGCCGGCGAGATCATTGATTGCTCAATAATGAGCCAAAAAGCCTTACGCCATTTCTTGGAAGACGCTATAGCTGAAGCTCAAGCGCAAGGCATTCTGTTTTCATTGCACTTAAAAGCCACCATGATGAAAGTTTCTGACCCTATCATTTTTGGTCAAGCCGTCGCTGTTTTTTTTAAAACCGTCTTTGATAAACACAAAAAAACCTTCGCCGAACTTGGGGTGAACCCCAATAATGGATTGGGCGATGTTTACAACAAAATTCAAACTTTATCGACAGAGAAACAAGCTGAAATAAAAGCCGATTTAAACGCAGCACTAGCAACTCAGCCCGACATTGCCATGGTAAATTCGGATCAAGGCATCACTAACTTACATGTACCAAGCGATGTTATTATAGATGCTTCTATGCCCGCGATGATTCGTTCTTCTGGACAAATGTGGAACAAAGACGGTAAACAACAAGATACCCTCGCGATCATTCCCGATCGTTGTTATGCCAGCATTTATCAAGAGACCATTCTTTTTTGTAAACAACATGGGGCATTTGACCCATCAACCATGGGTACGGTACCTAATATCGGCCTCATGGCTCAAAAAGCGGAAGAATATGGTTCACATGATAAAACGTTTCAAGCTTCTACCAAGGGAACGATACGTATTATTGACAGTAACGGCACTATTTTACTGCAACAGTCCGTTGCAGCAGGCGATATTTTTCGTATGTGTCAAGTGAAAGATGCTCCGATTAAAGACTGGGTAAAACTGGCCGTGAACCGCGCACGACTATCCCGCACCCCAGCCATTTTCTGGTTGGATGAAAAGCGAGCGCACGACCGTGAAATGATTAAAAAAGTAAATTCTTATCTTGCAAAGCACGACCTCACAGACTTAGACATACAAATTATGTCTCCGCAGGAAGCAACCCGTCATACTTTGCATCAAATCAAAGAAGGAAAAGATGTCATTTCGGTAACAGGAAATGTATTGCGCGATTATTTGACCGATTTATTCCCAATTCTAGAACTCGGCACCTCTGCAAAAATGTTATCCATCGTCCCCTTAATGGAGGGAGGTGGACTATTTGAAACTGGCGCTGGCGGCTCAGCACCTAAACTGGTTCAACAACTCTTATCTGAAAATCATTTACGATGGGACTCCTTAGGCGAATTTTTGGCATTAACAGCCTCTCTTGAACATTTAGCAGTGAACTTCAAACAGCCTAAAGCACAAATTTTGGCAAATACCTTAGATCAAGCCACAGGCCACTTTCTTGATAACAACAAATCTCCTTCTCCCCGAGTCGGCCAATTGGATATTCGGGGCAGTCATTTTTATTTAACCCTCTACTGGGCACAAGCTTTAGCTTCTCAAAACCAGGACACTGAACTACAAACACGTTTTAAGCCTCTAGCCAAAGCATTAACGGAGAATGAAGAAAAAATCGTAACTGAATTAAACAGTGCCCAGGGTGATGCCGTCGATCTAGGTGGTTATTATCAGCCTGACGATGAAATTACTGCAAAAGTGATGCGACCCAGCATCACTTTCAATAAAATTATTGCGACTTATTTTGATTTTTAAATATATCAATTTTAACCACCATAGAACTTGCGAGAACACAGATGGAAAACCAAAAAAAACCCGTTAAAATTTCAGACTTAATGGCTCGTAGCGGTGTGAAATTTGGCACCAGTGGCGCTCGCGGCCTGGTTACAGCAATGACGGATGAGGTTTGCTATGCCTACACTCAAGGTTTTATACAGCACCTGCGTACCAGCAAACAAATTGAACCTGGAGCCACGTTGGCTATCGCGGGAGACCTGCGTAGCAGTACAAACCGTATTGTGAACGCCGCCGCTGCCGCAATACGCGATGGCGGTTATACAACGATTCATTGTGGACGCATCCCTGCTCCGGCTCTGGCAGGTTACGGATTCGAAAATCACATGGCGAGTCTCATGGTCACGGGCAGCCATATCCCCGAAGACCGAAACGGGATTAAATTCAACTCACCAACCGGCGAAATACTTAAAAGTGACGAAACCGGTATTCGTGAACAGCAAGTTAATCTCCCTCAACATGTATTCGATAACAACGGTCTGTTTATCGACCCAAGCTATGGCGGTTTACCACCTGTATCCAACGTCGCTTATGATTACTATATACAACGATTTATAAACTTTTTTCCTGACCATTTTCTTTCCGGAAAATCACTCGGTTTATACGAACACTCCACTGTGGGTCGAGATATTTTTTATGACATCCTCACACGTTTAGGTGCCCAGGTAACAAAACTAGGCCACGCTTCTACCTTTATCTCTGTCGATACGGAAGCGATTAGAGCAGAAGACATCACACTGGCTCTAAAATGGGCAAAACAATATCATTTTGACGCCATTATTTCAGCCGATGGTGATGCTGATCGCCCACTAATCAGCGATGAAAACGGCAGCTGGGTACGTGGCGACGTCGCGGGTATTATCGTAGCCTCAGCACTCCATGCCAACGTCGTTGCAACCCCCGTCAGCTGTAATACCGCTGTTGAAAAATGTGGCCGGTTTGACCGAGTTAAGCGCACAAAAATAGGTTCACCCTTTGTCATCGAGGCGATGAAATTAGCCCTGCAAAAAAATGAGGGCATTGTTGTCGGTTACGAAGCCAATGGTGGTTTTCTCACCGGGTGTGATATCACTCGAAATAACAAAACACTAAACGCACTGCCTACTCGTGATGCTCTGCTTGTACCGCTCAGCATACTCTTACTTTCTGTAGAAAAAAACAAACCTATTTCGGCATTAGTCAATGATCTTCCTCCTCGTTATACCGCAAGCGATCGTATTAAAGCATTTCCAACCGAACTCAGTAAAGCACGACTAGCAACACTGACCGAAGGTGATAAAACACAATCCATCGCGGCGATCGAACATTTATTCAAACAAAAATTTGGCCGTGTCAGTAACATCGATACAACGGACGGTCTACGTATCACTTTCGAAAATGATGAAATTATCCACCTACGCCCCTCAGGGAATGCACCCGAATTTCGTTGTTATAATGAAGCGGATTCAGCATCGCGCGCGCAGGAGATGAACACAATATGCATGGCGATACTCTCTAACTGGAAAAACAGCCCCTAAACCTAGAAAAAAATTAATCGAAAAAAATATTCATGGAGAAAACACAGTGCTGGTTACCAATATAGAAATAATTCCAGGGAAAAAAATCACTCAACACCTTGGGCTGGTTCAAGGCAGTTCGGTAAGAACCAAACATATAGGGCGCGACATCATGGCGAGTTTAAAAAATATCTTTGGCGGAGAACTGAAAGGGTATACCGAACTATTACAGGAGTCCAGAAAAGAGGCCATGGGTCGAATGATTCAACAGGCGGAAGCCGTGGGGGCTAACGCGGTACTAAATGTCCGCTTCTCTACGTCTAGCGTTGCTGCCGGTGCAGCAGAGCTATTTGCCTATGGCACAGCAGTGGTGCTGGAGTAACGGCTATGGCAGAAATACTCATTTTTGTCGTACTCCTGGCACTGGGCTATGGTTTTGGCCGTTATGCGGAGACACGCCACTACAAATCAATTATTCAACGTGAAGCCGCGCTACGGAATATCCCGGTCGTCACAACAAAATTTCCACCCCTGGATCCCCCCGTAAATGCAGAATTGGTAACCGGTAGCGTCGTCATCTCAGTTGACTACTTCAAACGATTTCTGGCGGCACTGCGCAATCTCGCAGGAGGTCGCGTGACCTCCTATGAAAGTTTGCTTGACCGAGCACGACGAGAGGCGGTTTTACGCATGAAGCAACGAACCCTAAACCTTGGTGGACATATCATTTTCAACGTAAAACTAGAGACAGCAAGTATCCACAAGGGACGAGGAAGCATCGGTTCTGTAGAAGTATTGGCCTATGGAACGGCATTAATTCATCTACACTAGATGGACTATCAAAACCCAAAAATCCCTGAAGGCATCAATACCAGTACAAGCCATCCACTTAGGGAGTTTTTTCTACTGACCACTGGCGTATTGGGTGTGGTTGCGATGCTCGCCCTGCTCTTTGCTTTATTGGCAGAACAACTCGCGGTCTATATCCCTTTTGAAACCGAACTGAAATGGGCAGAAAAGATAACAGAATATAAGGACAAAGAGACCTATAAACAAAGCAAACCGGACAACGTCATTGACAACAAAGACACCCCCATGACGCACTACCTGAATGAGCTGGCTGCGAAGATAAGTACCGCGCAGGCCTTGCCTTCCGAAATGAAAATCACGGTACATTATCAGGACAGTGATGTGGTCAATGCCTTTGCTACACTAGGTGGCCATGTGTTTCTATTTCGTGGACTACTTGAAAAATTACCCAATGAAAATGCTGTGGCCATGGTACTCGCCCATGAAATTGCGCACATCAAACACCGCCACCCCATCCGTAGCGCGGGACGAGGCATTATTATAGGTATGGCACTCACTATGGTAAGCAGCGCTCTTGGTAATAACATGATCAACCAAGTGCTTACGAATACGGGTGGGCTGGCCGTACTAAAATTTAGCCGGGACCAGGAAGACGAAGCCGACCAAACCGCCCTTAAATCTCTGAGAAAAATCTATGGACATGTCTCTGGAGCCTCAGAATTATTTGAAATTATGCAACAGGCAGGGCGTACCCGGCTAACGCCAGAATTCCTAAGCACCCACCCGTTATCGCAACAGCGTATCAATACCATTAACACCTTTCAACGTAAGCACAAAACTTCTAAAGAGATCAAGCTGACCCCCTTGCCTGATGGACTGTTTAAAGTTTTAACGAAAAAAACGACGCCAAAATGACTATCCTGGAGGTTAAGAAACTCCTATCGATTATAAAAATAGGCAAAAAGAAATAAAGTCGGGTATCCGGTAAAGTGTTAATACATCAAATCGCCACGAGCATAGACTCCATCACGATAAAAAACCTCACCTTTACTCTTTTTTTAAACAATAATTTCACCTAAATCCTGCGAGTGATCGCGCTTGCGCAGTTGATCCTCGATGTGAGTGAGCGCGAACACTTGCAAGATTTAGGTTTCAGACCACTTCACCTTAAATCATTAATCGGTGATCCTGTTTTTTTTAGTTCAGGAACCGCATCTCGAAAAAAATAAGGGATTAAATCATCCCAAAAGAAATAATTAAGTTTTAGATCATTTAATCCAAAATTAATAATGTTTTTAGGTGTGACTTTTTCCTCCGTTCTCGGGTTGATTGTATTATAGCTGTCCCAACCTATTTCTGCGCCGAGCGGTAGTAGTCCCGCCACACTGGAATAATAATGGTAGCTGGGGTTAAGCTCATTATCGCTATCATCATTACCGTAAACATCAATATCTAATCCGCCGATGCCGACCCCTATTTTTTTTCCAAAATTAACAACTTGAGATAGGTTGTTGTCCTCATTTTCATCATCAATATAGTCTATATATTGTATTACATTCGTCGTTGGAAAAGATTTTTTCATCGTCAGCATTCGTTTCTTTATTTCATTAATATATTGTTCGACATTATAATCATCGGCGTTGTTTACCAATTTTTCGCCATCACGAACCCCTAAAAATGTGCCACTGACAATAAATGCCTCTAAAAAAAGGTTTTTATCGAATTTTTCTCCTATCGCTTGAATTAACGATTGCATTTTACTAGAGATGTTGGCGTTGTATGCTTTTGTTACAAACGTTGATTTATCAAAACGAAAAGCACCGCCTGCGTAGTTTTGTTGAAATAGATAGTCCGGTGCACCGAACTCGGTTCTGTTTTGAGCTGCCCAATTCGTATCATTGAACACGATAACTAAACGTTTCCCTATTGATTTAACATAGGCTAAGTCATTTTCTATTTTTTTGAAATTATATTTGCCTTCTTCTGACTCCAGGTTTCGCCAATAGTACGTTTTGTGAATACCCGTAAAAATATAGTCTGCATCTTCTACGTTTTCCCAGTCTTTTTTGATATTTCCGCTTGAAATCATATAATGCCCTGGATTAAATTTTTCATTAATTCCGATGGTTGGATTAGGATGCTTTATCGATGGCGTTAATAACGTTGCCCCTGTTTTTTTCTCTTCAGTTAATAACTTGGGAGCCACCTCTAAATTAACAAACTGCCCATTAAAAATAAATTTCAAACAGTTATGATTAAGGTTGGTCGCATCCCTTTTGTTTTTTTTGCTATGACAACTGACAGACTGAACTGGAATAGCTGTTGTCATTTTGTCTATTTCAATAGTAAGCGTTATTTGGCTATTGGCATTGTCATTTTTTTGAGCATGCGAGACGTAAGTAAAGGACATAAAGCTGAAAAATAATGCAAAACTAAGATAAAAAGTGCTATACATCAATCACTCCTATTCTGGGTATGTTGTTTATAAATTTAATTTTCTTCTGAAATCCATTGCTATATTACCGCAAAAATTGCGGCAATTTCATTAATGCCCTCTTTAATAGTTAAAAACGCTTTGGATGCCATAACCTTCTTTTGTATAAATTATACTTTTTTAAAAAATTAACTTTCATACTCATTCATATTTTTTCATTACCATTTCATTTTTCTTACCAGAAGATTCATCGTTATGCGCATACACTATCATCAAGTTCACATGCCGTAATTTGTGAACCTAACTGTGATTCATTACATCGTTTTATCGTGGCACTGAGCCAAATTTTTTTCTTAAACATAGAGGATATATGTTTTTCTATGCTCACGATTATGACCGACGAAAAATAAACGATGGAAAGATTCCACCTTTAAATGGCAGAAAAACATAAGGTATTAAATATGAATATTTTATCCGTTAACAACAATCGCAAACTTTTTAGTTGTTCGAAATTTTTTATCATGACAATAGTATTTGGATTAGTTGCCGCGCATAACGCATCTGCTGCTGCCGATCGAACAGAGTCACAGTCGAGTATAGCAGAGAGTGCGAAATTCACAGATCAAAGACCCAAAAACAAATTTTTGGAACCTTTGAAGCTGAAGTTTATTCTTTCCGCAGATGATCCATCACATCCGAAGTTATGTGTAAACGGAAGGGATCGCTTACAATGCCCACCGATCCTATCAAACGGTGGGTCTACAAGTGGTGTCATCCCCACCATAGAACCCGTCATTACAGCCAATTTGCCACACGTTAGAGTCAGTTTTTACATCCAGGAAATAAGCAATCAGATCATTGCAAATGGAGGTGTTGAAACAGACATCGTTAATGGTTTGGAGTATATAAACTGGCTTACTACAGGAACAGATAGTGATGTCGAAAACGGTGGCCCATATGGATGGACTCTGCCGGGTCCTGGGCAAACGTTTAATAATTTTGGTCCCCACGGCGGTCCGTCCGGATTGTTAATCTATGATGCGCTGGTCTTTAACGCATGCGGCAGTCTGTCATCCTTCCCTGTTGAACTCGAAAGTACGGTCACCGAGTCAGGTGCTGTAATCGGGACATTCTCGGGTGTCGACAACTCGACGATTCATTCAACGGGCTATTACAACCTGAATTACACCATTCGTGCCACAGATGGCGATGGAGCTGTTTCCGATTTCCAATTTAAAGGTAAAGCTAATGTAATCTGTTCGGGACTCAACACGCTGTAATCGATTGTAAAACACAAATCAGGTCTTTTAAATTTAGATAACTTGGAGGAGTACCATATCTCTAGCCAGGCAGGGTCAGCATACTTTTTTGCTCACCCTGCTTGGTCTTTATTTTAGAAAAAATTAAAACAACTCTGTAATGGACAACAAAAACAAGATTTTTCTGTCAAATTTTCTCTCAAATTGAAATGGCGATTGCACGCCCTTTTCATTCCCTAGCTACATTTCAAACGCCTCGCAATAGCCAGGCTACACCTTGTCATTTCACCTTACCAAGAAATGGATAGGACACACACTCAACACCTAAATTTCAAACTCTACGGGTATAACACAATTTTTGTATCCTATGACAACATTCAGTTTTTCCTAATTGGCCTACTATTCGTCACCAATCTGCCTTACCTTAAAGCAAATATACAGCGCTCTTTACACTTAAATACCTATGAAGTAAAAAGCAGTCAGGCGGGTATTTTTTTGTTTTATAGATTACAAATTTATTTAAATAAAACAGGTAACATCTCACAAATTTTATACGTCTTATGCAGCAGATATTCTCCTATTGTATCTTTATACTGAACCAAAACAATTGCGAATAACGGAGAATTTCAGTCGTGAGAACTCGAATAACTTTAGTAGAAGATAATGATATTATTTGTGAAAATTATTCAAAAGCTTTCACCGAAAAAGGGTTTGATGTCGTTTCATTCAGTAATCGACATGATGCGAAAAAATACTTTCAAAACACGCTTCCAGATGTAGTTATCCTCGATATTGATCTAAATGAAGAACCTGATGCTGGCTTTCAATTGTGTTCCTACTTGCGACATTTGTCAAAAACGTTACCGATAATTTTTCTAACCTCTCGAAATGAAGAGTTTGATAGAATATCCGGACTGCGCGTTGGCGCTGATGACTACATTACCAAAGACCTCGGCATTAACTACCTGGTTGTTAGAGTTGAAGCTTTATTTAATCGGATTCAGGCTCTGACTCACTCTGATGATAGTGAAAAAATTTCTGATCATAAGCAAACTTATGGCTCAATGGAGTTCGACACGTTACGAAGGGTTGCGTATTGGAAAAACAAACTGCTTGATTTAACTCCGACACAGTACCGAATTTTGAGTGAATTGGTGAGCAATTCTGGAGAAATTAAAAACTATAGCAAACTTATGCGTGCGGCTAAAATTTGCGTTGAACCCAATACCATTTCAGCGCATATCAAAACGATCAGAGCCAATCTTCGATCCAAAGATATAGACTTTAATTGCATTAAAACCGAAAGAGGGGCAGGTTATCGATGGGTTGAAGTCTAAAAAGAAAGACGATGATCTGCCCGCAATCACAAAAAATAAATCGTAATACCACCTATAAAATTAATGCCAGCATTTCACCTGGAACGGACTGGACGTTCAGGCTGTAGAAAACCCCTCTAACCTAACTAATATTTGGTAAAATGACTAAAAGCCTAAGGGACTGTGCAAATGCCGAATTTCATACCGTACAATTACAAACAAACTGAGCTGATCGCATTAAATTTTGAAGATCAACTCCAGCCGGACACCTTTGAATACGCAGTTCATTATCTAAT
>VAPM010587406.1_pt1 | contig 15564 bp, 12 predicted proteins | sample 3395091 | NCBI WGS metagenome assembly VAPM01 (sample SAMN08290445, study PRJNA428436) | hydrothermal vent metagenome | isolation source: Deep-sea hydrothermal vent chimney 3 | place: Pacific Ocean: Juan De Fuca Ridge | reverse complement strand
ATCTTTTTTGACTTCAACACATGTAATTATTATCAAACTTTAGCGTCTTAATAAAAAAGAAACAGCAGATGTTATCAAAAAAGAGAATTTATAAAATTTCATATTTAGTGCAAACCGTAGGATTCACCATCCTATCCCTGTTTTTTGCCTCAACGCTTAAGGCACAAACGCGGCATGTTTCGTACAAAGCAACAGAGTTAAAAGGAAAGCCTCCCGTTATTGATGGGCATTTGAATGATAAAGCATGGATGCTGGCAAAATGGAACAATGATTTTACACAGTTTGAACCTTACGATGGGAAAGCGCCCTCACAAAAAACAGCTTTCAAGATTCTTTACGACAACAACAACCTTTATGTGGCGATACGTGCTTATGACACAGACCCTTCCAAAATTGAAAGAATCCTTTCGCGCCGTGATAAAACCGATGGCGACTGGGTAGCCATCGGCATCGACAGTTACAACGATAAGCTAACGGGTTTTGTTTTTTCTACTAATGCCGTAGGCGTGAAGTTTGATGGTAAGTTTACCAACGACAACCAGATGGATGCCACCTGGAATCCGGTTTGGTATGTTAAAACCTCCATCGATTCGTTGGGATGGATTGCCGAAATGCGTATTCCGCTGTCACAATTGCGCTTTGCAAAGACAAAGAATCATGTTTGGGGTCTTCAGTTTATGCGGAAAATCTATCGTGAACAGGAGTTGGATTTGTGGTCACCACAATCCAAAGAAGAATCGGGTTGGGTTAGCCATTGGGGAAGTCTTACCGGCATCGACAACATACATCCCAAAAAAGAAGTCGCACTAACACCTTATCTCTTAGGCAAACTTAAGGCAGAGGAAAAGCAGCCTGGGAATCCTTTTGTCACAGGAGTTTCACCCGGCTATTCTGTTGGTTTGGATGGAAAAATTGCCGTCACCAACGACCTTACACTCAATTTTACAGTAAACCCCGATTTTGGCCAGGTGGAAGCTGACCCTTCGGTAGTAAACCTTTCTGCTTTTGAAACTTACTTTCCGGAAAGAAGGCCATTTTTTGTTGAAGAAAATAACATCTTTAATTTCCCACTGACAGTCGGTGGCGGCAGGTTTAGCCGCGAGAACCTGTTCTACTCGCGCCGTATAGGACGAGCTCCGCATAATTACCCCAAATTATCAGCAGGCGAATATGCAAAAGTTCCCGAAGCCACACGTATCCTCGGCGCTTTTAAACTTTCTGGAAAAACAAGAAACGGTTGGTCTATTGGTGTTTTGGAGAGCCTTACTAATAATAGTAAAGCAACCATAGATAGTGTCGGAGTGCGCAGCAAACAGACGGTTGAACCTATGACCAACTACTTCAACACAAGAATACAAAAGGATATTAACAAGGGTAAAACTATTATTGGGGGAATGGTTACAGCAACCAACCGCTTTATCAAAGACAGCAGCCTGATGTACCTGCCCACAGCAGCTTATACCGGTGGCATCGATTTTCAAACTTTCTGGAAAGACAAAGCTTATCGTCTGAGTGCCAAGGCGGTAGGAAGCAGACTAAAAGGGAGTACGGTAGCTATCACCCGGCAACAGGAGTCGTCGAGGCGCTATTATCAAAAACCAGATGGCACAAGGAAACTCGACACCACACTGAGAATACTTCAGGGAACCGGTCTCAGCCTGGAGCTCGCTAAAATAGGCGGAAGCCATTGGCAATATGGGATACGTGGAAGTATGCTTAGCCCCGGACTGGAGGTTAACGATCAGGGCTACATGCGTATTGCCGATATGATAAGACAATCAGCATGGGTAAGTTATATCCTTTGGGATCCTTTCAGTATTTTCCGCACAATGAATATAAATTTTGCCCAGTGGAGTGGGTTCGACTTTAAAGGAAGGAACACGTTTACCGGAGGCAACTTCAATTTCAACACTCAGTTTAAAAATTATTGGAATTTAAATATTAGAATCCGGCGCGGGGGCTTCGAGTTGGACCGTCACGAATTGCGGGGTGGACCTTCTGTAAAGGTACCTGGAAGCTGGAACTTTCAGACAGGTATCGGGACAGACGGCAGGAAGAAACTATCGGCAGGTATCTATTTCAATTCGGGAAAAGGAGACCAGCACTATAGCAAATCCATGAGTCTTGGAGTGCGTATCAGCTACCGTCCCATTCCGGCACTCAACCTCTCACTAAGACCAAACTACTCAAAATCATCAAAAGACTTTATTTATGTATCTACCGAAAAGGAGAATGGAAAAGATGTTTACCTGGTTTCCGGTATTCAAAAGGAGATACTCTCGGCCAGTCTGCGCGTTAATTTTTCTTTTACACCCGACCTGTCGCTGGAATACTGGGGACAACCTTTCCTATTCTCCGGGAATTATTATGGCTTTAAGAGAGTCATCAGCCCCGACCAAAAAGTTTTTACATCACAGTTTTACCAATACACGGCAAGCGAGATTACCTACGACAAAACAAATAATCAATATTTAATTGATGATAACAGCGATGGAAATACAAATTTCACGCTGCCGAACCCCGACTTTAGTGTTATGGAATTCAGATCGAACATGGTACTTCGCTGGGAATTTGTTCCTGGCTCTACCTTCTTCCTCGTGTGGTCTCAGGGTAAAAACAGCCATTCAGATGATGGAGTTTTCAATTTAAGTAATAATTTTGACCAGCTTGTTAAAGCCCGTGCAACTAATATTTTTCTTGTTAAATTCTCTTACCGGTTTAGTATGTAAATTTTTTACATTAGTTTTACAAAAATTAGAAATCGGTAATGATTTGTTCGGTTCAAAGTAGTTATAAAATTATTTCAGCCACTTTTACCACTTTAAACCTCCCAGCCGAGGCAAGACAAGTTAAAAAGAGGGAAGCTGTTTAAATCAGTGCCCCCTTTGGTGAAATAGATAACCACTGATTATTTATACTTCACTTTTCCAGACCGGACACTATTTGTTTATAATTAAATATCAAATATTAAAACTACATGTCCATTACGTTACAAGATGTCAGAAATAAAAAGCAAAAAAAGGACTTTGTCAACCTTCCTTTCGAAATATACCGGGGTAATACTTATTGGGTTCCACCCTTAAAATCAGACGAGTTAAAAAGTTTTGATCCCGACCACAATCCTGCATTGCGTTTTTGTGATGCAAAATATTGGCTGGCCTATCGCAATGGAAAACCTGTAGGACGTATTGGTGCTATCATCAACTACAAATACAACGAAAAGGTGGGAAAAAAGCTAGGACGCTTCACAAAACTGGAATTTTTCGATGACAAAGAAATTTTCAGGATGCTGATGGACAAGGCTGTTGAATGGATGAAAGAAAAAGGGATGAAAACAGTTCATGGCCCGCTGGGGTTCACTAATCTCGACAATCAGGGACTGCTTATTGAGGGATTTGATTATCTACCTTCGGTAGCCTCGGTTTATCATCTCCCTTATTATCAAAAACATATCGAAGGCTATGGTTTCCGAAAAGAGATTGACTGGCTTGAATTTCGTTTAAATGCCGGACGCAAAGCTATTGAAAAAGCAACCCGTGGAGCAGGGCTAATGAAGAAACGTTTTGGCTTTGAGGTAATCAGGTTTGAAAAGACAAAAGAGCTTCTCCCATACACCGAAGTCCTTTTCGGTATTGTAAATGAAGCCTTCGCCTCGCTGCCGTTTGTTGCCCCTTTCGATAAGAAAATGGTAGAGATGTACACAAAAAAATATTTTAAAGTTATCAATCCGAAATATGTTTACTTTGTAAAGAAGGATAGCGAAATAGTAGGTTTTATAGTTGCTGTCCCCTCTTTGTCAGAGGCCATGCAAAAAGCTAACGGCAAGTTGTTTCCGTTTGGCTTTTACCATATTAAAAAAGCCATTAAGAACCCCGAAGTCATCGATTTCTTTTTGGGGGGCGTAAAACCTGAATATGAACATGAAGGTGTTGCTGTTGTTTTGTATTCGGAAATCCAAAACCAAATGCTTAGAGACGGGCTGCACATTGTGGAGACAACAGGCAATTTTGAAACAAATCGTCATGTTATCGCTAACTGGAAAAATTTCGAGAATATCCAGCACAAGCGCAGACGCTGTTTTATCAAAGACATTTGAAAATAATAGCCTTTTTGGTACGCCGGCCACAACTTCTCTGATTTTATTTCAACTTGTTGTTACCCATCGTCTGAACACGAAAGATTATTGCTCACAGGAATAGCTAAAAATCATTATGTTTGCGGCTTAAAAAAACAGGCATGGGCATCATTATTAAAGTCGTCAGAAACAAAAAAGAGAAAAAAGATTTTGTTAATCTGCCATTTAAAATATACAAAGGTAATTCGTATTGGGTACCCCCGCTAAAATGTGACGAAAAGAAAGCCATGGACCCTAAACACAATCCGGCCATGCGTTTTTGTGATTCCGAATTCTGGGTGGCATACCGCGATGGGAAGCCCACAGGTCGGATAGCAGCCATTGTTAATCACAAGTATAACGAAAAAGCAGGGAAAAGGCTGGGACGTTTTTCCAAACTGGAGTTTTTCGATGACAAAGAAGTTTTTCAGGCTCTCATGAACAAAGCCGTGGCATGGCTCAAAGAAAAGGGAATGACGACCATCCACGGCCCGCTGGGGTTCACCAACCTCGATAACCAAGGGCTGCTGATTGATGGGTTTGATTTCCTGCCATCAATTGCATCTGTTTATCATCACCCTTATTATCAGAAATATATAGAAGCCTTTGGCTTTGAAAAAGAAATAGACTGGGTGGAATTTCGGCTGCACATTGGGGCAAAAAACATTGAAAAGGCAAATCGCGGTTCTGAGCTTCTGAAAAAACGGTTTGGTTTTGAGCTTGTCAGCTTCAAAAAAACTAAAGACATTTTACCCCATGCCGAAAAGCTTTTCGATGTGCTTAATCAGGCTTTTGCCAAGCTCCCGTTCGTAACCCCTTTTGATAAAGAGATGCGGGATATGTACGCCAAAAAATATTTCAAAGCCATCAATCCCAAATATGTCTATCTTATAAAAAAAGATGATGAAATGCTGGGATTTATGCTGACGGTTCCCTCCTGTTCGGAAGCCATGCAAAAAGCCAACGGGAGGTTATTCCCTTTTGGATTTTATCACATTATGAAAGCCATGAAACATCCCAAGGTAATTGATTTCTTCCTGAGTGGGGTAAAACCTGAATACGAACATCAGGGAGTGGCCGTCTTGCTGTACGCAGCTATCCAAAACCAAATGCTAAAAGATGGGATTGATACGATAGAAACCACCGGTATTTTTGAGACAAATCACCATGCCATCTCCAACTGGAAAAACTTTGACCACATACAGCACAAGCGCAGACGTTGTTTTACTAAAGAAATTTAAAAAAACGTTATATCTCCGGTAAGGAGAAAATCAGGATTGCCGGATATTCCCTATCTTTGCTTATCAAAAACAGTTGAAATACATTACATCTCTTCGCATGAAATACAACAGAATTCTCTTAAAATTAAGTGGCGAAGCCCTTATGGGCAACAAGCAATATGGCATTGATCCTGAAATATTAACTACCTATTGCAACGACATTGTCTCCATTGTCAGCATGGGGGTACAAACAGCCATCGTGATTGGCGGGGGGAACATTTTCCGCGGGTTGCAGGGTGCTGCAGAAGGTTTCGACCGCGTGCAGGGCGATTACATGGGCATGCTGGCCACGGTCATCAATTCCATGGCATTGCAAGCCGAACTGGAAAAACAGGGTTTAAAAGTCAAACTGCTTTCAGGGCTGTATATTGACCCGATTACCGAAACCACCAGTGGCCGGAAAGCCATCGATTATCTCGAAAAAGGTTTTGTTGTGATTATTGCAGGTGGCACAGGCAATCCTTTCTTTACCACCGACTCGGCATCTGCACTGCGTGCTGTCGAAATTCATGCAGATGTGCTGCTGAAAGGCACCCGTGTGGATGGCGTTTACACCGCTGACCCGGAAAAAGATCCCACTGCTGCCAAATTTGATACCCTTACTTTTGACGAAGCCTATGAGAAAAACCTAAAAGTAATGGACATGACCGCTTTTACACTCTGCAAAGAAAATAATCTTTCCATCCTTGTTTTTGACATGAACAAAAAAGGAAATCTTGAAAAAGTGGTTACGGGCAAAAAAATCGGGACGCTGGTAAGCCGGTAGCAAATTGGACATCAATCTTTCAGCAACAAAACCAACTGAAAGCTAAAGCTTACACCTCACGCTGCGAAGCATAAGCCCGCCATTTATCAATCACCACTTGCATATCTTCAGGCAGGGCGGACGAAAAGCGGAGCATTTTTCCGGAAACAGGATGAACAAAGCCCAGTGTCATGGCATGTAACGCCTGACGTGGTAATATTTTAAAACAATTCTGCACAAACTGTTTGTATTTTGTAAACGTGGTTCCTTTGAGGATAATGTCACCACCGTAACGCGCATCACTAAACAGCGGATGCTGCAAATAGCGGAAATGCGCCCTGATTTGATGGGTACGACCGGTTTCCAGCTGGCATTTCACCAGTGTCACATAGCCCAGCCGTTCTTCAACCTTAAAATGAGTAATGGCGGGTTTGCCATACAAGCCGTCAGGAAAAACTGTCATCTGTCGGCGGTCTTTGGGATGACGACCTATGTTGCCCTCGATGGTGCCTTCGTCTTCTTCAAAATCGCCCCAAACCAGCGCCTGATATTTACGCTCTACACTATGGTCAAAGAACTGTTTGGCCAGTCTTGTCTGTGCCAATTCATTCTTAGCCACCAGTAGCAACCCACTGGTATCCTTGTCGATACGATGTACCAAATAGCCAAAACCATTCTCCACATCTTTGGTGTCTTTTTCCTGGAAGTAACCAGCCAACGCGTTCAGCAAAGTACCGGTGTAGTTGGCATGAGCCGGGTGAACAACCATTCCGGCTACTTTGTTTACCACAATCACATCTCTGTCTTCATAAACTACTTCGATTGGTAAATCTTCAGGCAAAATTTCCACGTCACGTGGCGGATGCGACAATACAACAGAAATAACATCTCCGGGCCGCACCTTATAATTGGATTTAACCGGTTTGTCGTTGATGAGGATATTTCCGGCCTTTGCAGCAGTCTGTATCTTATTTCGCGACACATTTACAATACGGTTAAACAAAAATTTATCGATGCGTAATGCTTCCTGCCCCGGATCGACAACAATACGGTGGTGTTCATACAGCTCCTGACCATCATCGGTCACAAGAAAGGGCTCTTTTTCTTTCATATCTAATGTTTTACGATAAATTTAGCAGAATAAATCCGATTTTCGGATTTTATACGAAGCAGGTACATTCCATTGCTCAGAAAGCGTGTATCCAGAAAGTCCCGGCGTAATGTCCGGTGGCTCACCAACTGGCCAAACAGGTTGTAAACAGCTACTTCCAAGGCAACACCGGGTGTTAGGCCGTGAGCGGTAAAACGAAGCCGGCTTTGCGTTGGATTGGGATAAACATTTAACGCCACTTCCTCCGCCGGTAAAAGTTTGCCCGTCCCCAGGATCATGTCCAGTCCAAGTACCGGCCGCAAAAGCAAGGCTCCTTTAAAGCTGGTTTTATACCACGCGTTATCCGCAAAGTAGAAGATATCGTTGCTGGCATCGTGGTTGGTATCAAAACCAACATTCAGGCTTTGGTTTTGCTGCTGATAGCCCACGTAAAAAGTTCCTGAAACCAAAATCGCCGTATCAAGCCGGTAAGTGGTAAAAGGATAAATACCTTTTTTCCAATAAACTTTGAGGTTGTCCTGCCGATAAATTTCCTCACCCGGTTTACCATTATTATCGCGCCAGACCACCAGATCAAAAAATGGTGAGGGAGTATCTTTTAGTTTGTTGAAATAAATACGCAGCGCACGCAACGTATCGGGGACATTTATCTTAAAACGATAAGCCAGCTTCGCCCCGGCAGGTTCCAGCGTATATCCCATCTCCGGGACACCATCATCATAAGCATACTCGTTGTAGAATCCCTGCCGGTAAATCATGGAATCTACAAGCGGCGGTGATACCGAAGAGTCGCTAATGTAATGCCTGATAAGATAGGAAGTCGTATCGCGGTCGTAATCCAGCGAGAAAAGGCCGTTTACCGGAGGGCAGGCCTGAGCTGCGCCACCACTGCTGTTACAGTTCTGAAACCCAAATTGATAAAACGGTGGCAACGTCTGGTTTCCGCCATCATAACCATAGGCAAACGAGCCATTTACCTGACTAACCTTGTAATAATAATGAATATCATGGTCGGTACGATCCAGATTATCGATGTAAACATGGAAGTCGGGGGTCAGCGAGTTGGTTGGATCAGAACGGTATTGCCGGTAAGGCATCTCGGTGTAATGTTTCAGGAAAACCGGATTTGTCCCTGAAAAGCCAATGGCACGATAGGTGGTGTCTGCAGCCGAACGTCCGGCATTAAGATAGACATAATCCACATTCCACTCATCTACATTACTTTGCCAACTGGAGTTAATGTTGCTGGCAATGCTGGCATAATTGAAAAACCTAAACTGAAAGCCTTTGTAAAAGCAGGCTGGATTACGCAAAGGAACCATAACCTGCACAAAGTCTTTCCCATATTTTTTCTTAAAATCTTTTAGGGTCATGCCGGGAGATTTCCAGACTGTCTGCCATGCCGTTGCGGGAACAAAAACTGAATCGCAGGGAAACAAAATGCTATCGCCCCACACCAGCGTGCTGTAATTGATAACATAAAAATTGGTATCACAGGGAGGCTTTGCCCATAATGTATCCAAAGGATACAGCGTATCCTGCGAACTGCTGAGTAAGTTATTCACGGAAACCCATGTTGAGTCGATACGTGAGAAGATTGTATCACCTGTCAGCATACGGAAAGCCAGCACCAGCGAATCACCCACTTCGGGAGCATCGCCCAATCCCTGCGGTTGGTAATAAAAACTTAGATATAACGAATCGGCCGGGCCCAGCTTTGCCGGCACAGGCGAAAATACCGAATCGAGCCTTATGGGTTGTGAGGTAAGCCGGTCGGCCTTAAAAGGTACTGAAACAGCTGTGCTGTATATATTTCCGGTTGAGTCAAGCGCGTCAAACGTGACTACCCACTGGTTGGGGGGCAGATAGCAGAAACTATTGTTGACAAAGGTGGCCTTTTCGACCCAGCGATGTGCATCCGGGAACACCCGCGAAGTGGTAAAATCATCAAAAAACGGTAGTGTAAGCAACGGAGCAAGCAGATATGATTTAGACACTGGACTTTTTTCTTCGTTCAGGATTTTCTGCCTCACAATTTCGTTGGCTGGAAGTCCGGTTAACACTTCCTGCGCCAGCATTGCCGGTATGGCGGCAAGCCACAAAACCGCTATGGCAAACCATCGCTTCCTCATGGCGTTTGCGTTCGGACTGTCTGTACCTGAATAGAATCCTGTTGTGTGCTGTCGGCCAACATTTGCTGAATATAATCTTTGAAATTGAAATTCTCATCAGAGCGATACCAAATATCTACCGGGCTTCCCATGTCGAGAAGAGAATGACTGTAAAAAGCAGGTTCCATCTTATAAACACGTGCATGGGCAGTATCCTCCCCATCCAGAAAATATTCCTGCCCCACATTGAGCGAAGAATAATACAAAGCGGCATGGACTGCTTTCATCTTTTTTCCTACCAAAAAAGGCAAGGGAACAGGAGTAGGATGGCTACCTTTACCCACCACCAGGCCGATGGCCGTACCTTTGGGAATTTTCGTACCTGTTTCGACAGGTTCACCGTTTAGCAGCTGATCCACAACCGCATTCTTGGCAAAATAATCTACATATTGCAAATGCTTAACATTCAGGCCTTTTTCTTCGAGCAGCACCAGTGCCTGCCGCAACGAAAGATTTCGCAAATCAGGCATCTCCACCATCTCCTTTGTTTTGGCAACAATGGTCAGATAAACGTGGCGTCCTTTTTTCACCTTGGATCCCGGTAACGGGTTCTGCATTACAATGGATCCTGGAGCATGGCGCACATCATATACCGAATCAATCACCATCAAATCAAAATATTGATTAAAGTCTTTCTGATTCAATCCCTGAACAGTCTGTCCGCTAAAATCCGGAACAAGGTAGACCTCCCCATGTCGGGTAAAAACAGCCAGGAATTTAAAAATGCCCCAAAAGATTACCAGCGTTAACACAAAGGCAATCAACAATTGAAGATAAAATTTCTTTTGTCCCAAAAAATAAAAAAAACCCATGTTTGATCTTTTAATCGAAAGTATCGTCTAAAACGGCTTTAAATATTAACTTTGTTCAACAATTAATATTGTACACCATTCGGCAAAGGTAAAAATTATTGGGAAGGAAAAATGAGAATTTCCAGCCCGGCAAGAAATCATAAAACGATTAACCATGAAGAATATAGCTATTGTTTGCGGAGGCAATTCGGGTGAATTTGATATTTCTATGGCCAGCGGAAAGATGGCCTATAAGCACATCGATAGGGAAAAATACCGACCGTTCCTCGTTATGATACAAAACCAGCAATGGGAATGGTATATGGAAAGTGGAGAAAAAAGCCCTGTCAACAAGAGCGATTTCTCCGTTATAAAAGCAGGTGAAACCATTCATTTTGATGCCGTTTTCAATGCCATTCACGGTACGCCTGGCGAAGATGGTAAACTACAGGGATACTTCGACTTGCTGAAGATTCCTTATACCTCTTGTGGCGTGGACGTATCAGCCCTGAGTTTCAACAAATTTCTGTGTAACAGGTTTGTCCGGTCGTTCGGAATTAAAACAGCAGCCTCTTTTTCCTTTTTGAAAGGAGAAAAAGTTGACAAAACAAAAGTTATTGATAACCTGGGGCTTCCGATTTTTATCAAACCTTCCGGAAGTGGTTCCAGCGTGGGTGTTTCTAAAGTCAACAAACCCGAAGAATTTGATGAAGCCGTAGGAAGAGCCTTTCAGGAAGACAACCGGGTACTCATCGAAGAGGCTATCGAAGGTCGTGAAATTGCGTGTGGGCTGGTAAAAAGAGGCCATGAGTTACTGGTTTTCCCACTTACCGAAATCATTTCACAAAATGACTTTTTCGACTACAATGCCAAATATTCCGAGGGAAAAGCCAGAGAAATAACACCGGCAGACGTTTCCACGGAGATTGAAACCGAAATCAAAGCCATCTCTTCCATACTTTACCGGCAAATGGATTGCCGCGGTTTTGTCCGTTTCGATTATATCCTTACCCAAACAGAGCTCTTCTTTCTGGAACTCAACTCTATTCCGGGCATGACTGAAGCCAGTATCATACCCAAACAGGCCGAAGCTTTTGGACTGACAAAAAAAGAGCTTTTCACGATGGTGGTGGATAATTTGTTTCTGTAGCGGCGATAAGGAAAAAATAATCCTGGATTTTCGGAAATCAGCACTTATTCTAATACCGGCATCAGGTACATAGCCGAACCATGGACAAAGCATCAATTGGACGGATGCAATCATTCGAACGGAATTCGTTACTAACAAAGGTAATGTGGTCAAAATAATTACAGATCCCGGACTATTAAAATATTCTTTCGTAAAGGCAACCTCAATTAAAGTCAAGAAAAAGCATAATAACAGCTCTGTTTATCACACAAAACCTGCCCGGCTGAGAAAGTCGTTCAGGCAAAGATACAAATCAAAACCGGCAAATGAGGTTCACGAATACCACAAAAATAAACAATCCATGAGTAAATCAACGCACAGAGATTGCTCCTCTGTCAATGTTGCCAAAGCAAACCGGAAGAGGCTGTTCATAATTTTTAAAAAGAAATTCCCGTATTGCTATGAAAAATTCCTTTTATTTGTTCTCCGGTAAACAAGTCAATCAAATCATGAAACAACGTTATTCAGTTATTAAAGGTACGGGAAAATATATTCCCACACAAATTGTCCGCAACGAAGATTTCTTAAATCACAAATTTTACGATGAGAAAGGCGAGAAATTTGAAACTGATACGAAAGAAATCATCGAGAAATTTGTGAAAATCACTGGTATCGAAGAACGTCGTTATGTTACCGACGATTTAGTAGCTTCCGATATCGGCTATTTCGCTGCAAAAGATGCTATTGAGTCTTCCGGCATTAATCCTGAAACGCTTGATTATATCATTTTTGCCCATAATTTCGGGGATGTACCGGCTCATAACAGGCACACCGATTTGGTGCCGGCACTGGCTTCGCGGGTTAAGCACAAACTGGGTATCGTCAATCCAAAAACAGTGGCTTACGATCTACCATTTGGTTGTCCCGGCTGGGTTCAGGGAATGATTCATGCTGACTACTTCATAAAATCCGGCGATGCTTCTCTGGCGCTCATCATTGGGGCAGACACACTATCAAGAATTTGTGACCCGCACGACCGCGACAGTATGATATATGCTGATGGCGCCGGCGCAACCATTCTTGAGGCCAAAGAGAGTGAGACACCGGTTGGAATTCTGTCTCATGCTACCCGCTCCGATACCGTTGAACACGCCTTTGAGCTGTGGATGGACAAATCTTACGACCCTAAATATACCGGAAATGAAGTTTATCTGAAAATGTTCGGACGTAAGCTATACAACTATGCACTAACCAACGTGCCGTCCACTGTGAAAGAAAGTCTCGATAAAGCAGGAATGGATATAAACGACATTCAGAAGATTCTTATCCATCAAGCCAATGAAAAAATGGATGAGGCCATTATTTCGCGACTTTTCAGGCTTTACGGAATGAAAAGCTACCCCAAAGAGTTGGTTCCCATGTCCATTTCATGGCTGGGAAACAGTTCGGTGGCCACGGTCCCCACACTACTCGACATTATTCTGAGAGGCGAAATGAAAGACCAGCATCTTTCGGCTGGTAATCAGATTGTTTTTGCGTCCGTAGGTGCCGGGCTGAACATCAACTCCATAGTATATAAGTTTCCGGAGTAACGATGTTGACCAATAGTAAGTAGGTCATTCCATCTTTCCTTGTTCACCAGCATAAAGCTTTTCGTAAACGAAAAGAAAATTTGTAAACAAGAAAAAGCGTAGCTTACTCCTCAAATCCCGGAGCCTGAATCTCACCTACCGGATTCCAGTCAATTTCACCCATGCCGTTGTCACGCAATATTTCGTTGGTTTTAGAAAAATGGCGACAGCCGAAAAACCCCTTATGAGCTGAGAAAGGCGATGGATGAGCCGCTTTCAGAATGTAATGTCTGGAAGTATCAATCAGTTCTGCTTTTTCCTGAGCAAATCTGCCCCAGAGCAAAAACACAATCCCCGCCCGTAAATCTGAAATAGTACGAATCACCTGATTTGTAAATACTTCCCAACCTTGCCCCTGATGTGAAGCCGGCTGTTTGGCACGAACGGTGAGCGTGGCATTGAGTAACATCACCCCCTGGCGCGCCCACTTTTCCAGATTACCAGAAGTGGGAATGGGAATACCCAGATCTTCATGCAACTCTTTATAAATATTTTGCAACGAGGGAGGAATGCGAACACCATCTGGCACGGAAAATGCAAGCCCCTGAGCCTGTCCGTGACCGTGATATGGATCCTGCCCAATAATCACCACCCGCACAGCCGTGAGTGGTGTCAGGTTAAAAGCCGAGAAAATTAGTTTTCCGGGGGGATAAACAGTTTGGGTTTTGACTTCCTCGCGCAGAAACTCTTTCAAACGGGCGAAATAGTCCGCATCAAATTCATCTTTCAGCGCCAGTTGCCAGCTTTCCTCGATTTCAGGTGCAGATTGTGTCATAGTTTTTCTATTATTAACAATAAATTCAGCGAAACTTTGTTATTCTAATAAAATCTGCCTTTCTTTGTACAGACTTCTTTAATCGATTGCAAGTTATGAAAAAAATAGTGATTATCCTCTCCGCCCTCATTTTCCTTGCCGTAGTGGCGACTTCCTGTTCTACCACAGGCAATTGTGCCGCTTACAACAATAACGTTAAGAAATACCAGAAAGAAGTGAAATATTAGCCATACGCTACGGTTGGACAATGGAAGAGACAATGATGATTGCCGAATGAATAAATACAAGAATAATAAAAGCTACAAGCTGCCGTACCCTGAAATTTGTTTACAGAATTTGTGATAAAAATACAGTAACAGCTATATCCCGTCATCTTATAAGTTCGGAATTGTTTATATTTGGCCTTTCAAAAAACGGGTGATCAGGAAAATGAAGCGACTTTTTAAATATTTCTTTTTGCTTTTGTTAGTAGCACAATTTTCCCCTGCATACAGCCAGTTTGATACCGAAGTTTCTGATAGCATCACCAATAAAATTCTGTATAACAGGATACATACCTTTAGTGTGGTAGCAACTAATCTCGGTTATGGTATTCGTTATAAAACAGGCAAACGGCTCTCCATTTTCAAAACACGACTGTTGGAATTCGAAGGTACTTACATGTATTCATACAAACAGGTAAAGCTCCTCAACCCTTACTATCTGTACGCCAAAAAGTATGTTTACGGAAAATTAAACGATGTGTTCTTTCTACGTGCAGGCATTTCATGGAAAAAGCAGCTAAACCAAAAGCCTTATTCAGGCGGCGTTGAAGTAAGGCTCACCTATGGTGGTGGAGTCACCCTTTCATTGGCAAAGCCCTATTACCTCTATGTTATTTATTATTACGAAGTTAGTCCCGGAAAATACAGCTACGTAACCAAGACCGAAAAATTTACTCCAAACAACAACTCGTGGGATGATATATACGGACGGGCGCCATTTACCAAAGGCTTTAGCGAGATAACCTTTCATCCAGGATTTTATGGTAAAGTTGGATTGAATTTTGAATTTGGAAAAAGTCAGACGAAAGTAAAAGCGTTGGAAATTGGCGCCACACTTGATGTGATTCCGGGTGGAGTAGTCATAATGTCCGGACAAAAAAACACGATATTTTATCCCACGCTATATCTCGCTTTCTCCATAGGAAAAAGGTTTAACAAGTACTAGCGGAATGAAAGGTAATAACTTTCTGCCTGCTATTTATCTATTTTTTAGAAACACCACCAACTTTTGCATCGCCTTCCCTCTATGGCTAATACGGTTTTTCAATTCCGGAGACATTTTAGCAAAAGTTTCGGGATAGCCATCCGGCAGAAATACAGGATCGTATCCAAACCCGGAGTTTCCGAAACGCTGCTCAAGAATCTGCCCTTCTACTCTACCCTCAAACTGAAACTCATTTCCATCCACGATTAAAGAAACTACCGTTTTAAAACGGGCTACACGATTTTTTTCACCATCTAATTCATGTAAAAGTTTGGTAACATTTTCCTCATAAGAAGCATGCTCACCAGCATAGCGTGCCGAGTAAACACCTGGTGCTCCCTCAAGAGCATCCACTTCGAGGCCCGTATCATCAGCAAAACAATCCAACCCGTAACGCTCATAGATAAAATGAGATTTTTGGGACGCATTTTCTGCCAGTGTTACCCCCGTTTCAGGGATATCTTCCTTAAAGCCAATATCTTTCAATGAGACAATTTCAAATATATTTCCAAGTAAAGCCCTCACTTCTGACAGTTTATGGGAATTATTGGTGGCAAAAACTATTTTTT
>VAPM010563392.1_pt1 | contig 15572 bp, 14 predicted proteins | sample 3395091 | NCBI WGS metagenome assembly VAPM01 (sample SAMN08290445, study PRJNA428436) | hydrothermal vent metagenome | isolation source: Deep-sea hydrothermal vent chimney 3 | place: Pacific Ocean: Juan De Fuca Ridge | reverse complement strand
GAAATAAACGCTTGGCAAGATCAACGAAACCAGGAGAAAATTCACGTGAACTGGAGATTTACAACCCAAGATGCGCGGATAAAACTGAAGTCACTTTATCCGTCAAGGCTATTTTGACGGGGTACTAGCTTCGTTTACATTGGACTGGAGTACCATCATTTCCAAGCTGCATGTATTGTGCTTTCGGTTCTTTTTTTAAGGTAAACGTCACCAAACCACGCTGGCAATTCATAATAAACTCTTGACGAAAAACCTGCGTCACCATCAACTCTTTGCACATTTGGAAAGAAAGGTCTGCCGTTTTTCCCGTGCCTATAAAGTACTGAGTTTCGCAATCTGCTTTGCTTATAGCCATAACCGGGAAACTCAATATCGCCAACAATACGGCAATAATAACGGGGTTAATCAATTTCACAATAACGCTCCATGCCGCCTCTTTTAAAAATGAGGCTATTATCATGAGTCATCGGCAAAATCGAAATCAACTTTAGACATTAACTCTACGCACTCAAAAAGTAACCCTACTCTTCAATTCTCACTCGCCAACAGCCTTTTTTCGAAGTAAAATGTAACCGATTCACATAACCCAGGATTTAAGCACCGAATTGATGCACTGGGAAAGGCAATGAAATCAGTTAACGCTATCGAAAAAAGCAATTAACCATTGATATATAAATATTTTTACATTAAGTCACACCACCTTTCCCTCCTGAAATACAGATATATAGTGTTTTCAATTGAACGTTTTATTTAAACCAATAGACTTAAAGATAAATTTTTGGAGTATTTATGACTTACGTAGTGACAGAAAATTGCATTAAATGTAAATTTACAGACTGTGTCGATGTCTGCCCTGTCGATTGTTTTCACGAAGGGCCTAATTTTCTGGTCATCAACCCAGAAGAATGTATCGATTGCACGCTATGTGAGCCGGAGTGCCCTGCAAACGCTATCTTTTCAGAAGATGACCTCCCTGATGAGCAACAGGAATTTTTAGAATTGAACGCCGAGCTTTCTGAGATATGGCCCGTTATTGCTGAGGTCAAACCCGCCCCTGAAGATGCTGACGAATGGAATGGCAAAACCGACAAGCTCAAAGAGCTGGAACGTTAAAAAGCAAAATTTTGCGTATTTTTCAGCTTTTCATACGTATAAGCTGTTGTAAATATTGAATAACAATGACATGACCTTATCAAGCAAACTCACTGACCTGTTACCCATAGGTCTCTTTCACTCAGACCTGACAGGAAGAGTACTTTACGCCAACCAACGATGGTTCGATATTGCTAATACTCAATTAAACAATAATTTATTATATTGGCTGCATAGTATCCATCCCGAAGACCGAGCTCGAGTAGAACAAAAATGGCTCAGATGCCTTGATAATCAACTCCCTTTTTCCACAGAATTTCGTTACCAACACACCAATCAGAGAGAAGTCTGGGTATCGTGCCAAATAGTGCTTGAATATAATGCTCAAGAACAAGCCATCGGCCTCATTGGTACTGTTTCAGATATTACAACTCAAGTAAAAAAAAATACAATGTTGCGGGAAAAACGCTCTGATCTGGAACAACGTGTTGAAGAAAAAACGGCCGATCTACGAGCCAAAAATCGCTGGTTACAGCAAGTCGTCACCCAACGCGAAAAAGCGGAAGTCGCCTTAAGAGAAGAAAGAAACTATATTTCAGCAATTCTCGATACGGCCGGCGCATTGGTTATTGTTTGCGACCCTGCCGGAATCATTTTATTTTTCAATCGTAGCTGCCAAGTACGCTCTCTCTTTTCCGCTGAAGAAGTGAAAGGTAAACCGATATGGGAAGTATGCATACCTAAAGAAGATCAAGAGAAAATTAAAAATGTCATTCAGCAACTTGCTTTCGGTGATGAACCTGTCAAATTGACGAGCAAGTGGATCAATAACCAGAGAAAACACAGCACGATATCATGGACGAATACGACACTGCGTAATGAAAATCATGCTCTGACTCATATTATTTTTACTGGAATTGACATCACTGAGCAATTACTGGCCCAAGAAGAAGCTCAACAACATCAAACCGAGCTGGTTCATGTAACACGACTCTCTACTATGGGAGAAATGGCAGCAGGCATGGCACACGAACTCAATCAACCACTCACCGCAATTGTAAGTTATGCACAAGGAAGTATTCACCGACTGTCATCAGAACGACCTAAAATTAAAGATATCATCCAGGCACTCAACCAGGTAACGTCTCAAGCACAACGTGCAGGTAATATCATTCGTCGGTTAAGAAAATTTGTCAGTAAAGGTGAATACCAACGTAGCTCTATCGATATCAGCAAAATTATAGCTGATGCCATGGCTATGGCTAACACCGAAATTACAAAACATTCCATACAAGTTAACTATGAGGACTCCCCAGATAAACTATTGGTCAATGCGGATACCATTCAAATTGAACAAGTTGTTCTTAACTTAATCATCAACGCGATAGAAGCCATGAATACCAACCCCCAACACAGTAAAAAACTCAGCATAAAAATATTCACCTACAAAGATAACTACGCTCATATTCGCGTCAGTGACAATGGAGAAGGTATCCCCAGTACGCTCAATACGGACAGACTATTTGAAACTTTTTTCACCACAAAAAAAGAAGGCATGGGTATGGGCTTGGCAATTTGTCGCTCCATCATCGAAGCACACGGAGGAAAAATAAGAGCGTCAAAAAATTTGGGAAGAGGTGCCACTTTTCATTTTACCTTACCCTTGAGTACATCATAAAAAAGGTATACGGAATAATTAAAACAGATAATATTCAGATACTCGTGGCAATTAAAATAACCTACTACTCAGGCAACAAAGCCCAAATTCCAGTTTTTGTTAAAAGGCTCTCAACTTTCGCATTCCACAATGTCGCCTTGTCACCACACTCCAAATTGTGGTCGTCTTAGCGAGAAACAGGCCTAATCATTTATGTTATTATCATTACTCATTTGATCTGGGGTTTAGCAACAACCATGGCACAAAATATACATGACCGTACTCTTGCCCTTGCGGGTGTATTTCAGGCTCTTCAATTGGTGCAAGAAGTCGCAAAATATGGCCACTGTGATGAAGCGGCAACAGAAACCAGCATCAACAGCATTTTCAAAATAGAGGCTTCTGATGCAGAATCGATCTTTGGTCGTGCACTCTGTCTCAGTAATGGACTACGTCTGATTCAGGCACAATTTGGTGAACAGACAACACCCAATAACCACGAAATCAGCAAATATTTACTAGGGGTACTTTATCTTGAAAAAAAACTGTCAAAACGTCCTGATCTGCTCTCCAAAATAGTGACCGGAATAGAACGTGCCAAGGGACAGTTACAACACTACCCAGCTACCCATGTAAACATACTTGCAAGCCTTGCTGACACCTATAGCAACACCGTGAGCACGATCACACCCCGCCTAATTATCGAAGGTGACCAGGGATTTCTGACACGCCCAGATGTTGCCAATTCAGTTCGAGCCTTACTGCTCGCTGCAGTGCGAGCTGCTGTACTTTGGAGCCAATGTGGAGGCAGCCGTTGGCAATTAATGTTTGGCCGTAACAAACTGGTATACGAGGCAAGGCAGATTCTCAACTCATTTCATTCTTAGAAATTTATACGTAAAGGTATTACAATACGATGAAGCTTGAAACCCTAACTGCGGTGTCGCCCATTGATGGGCGTTACGCCAGCAAGACTCATGACCTTCGCCCCTATTTCAGTGAATATGGCCTGATTCGACACCGTATTTTAGTAGAAATTGAGTGGCTAAAAGCACTCGCAAATCACCCTGAAATCACCGAAGTTCACGCTTTTTCAGCAACGACCACCCACTATCTCGACAAAATCGTAGAGGACTTTAGCGTCGCCGATGCCAACCGAGTTAAAACCATTGAAAAAACCACCAACCATGATGTTAAAGCCATCGAATATTTTTTGAGAGAATCGATTGCAGAGCACAAAGAACTCGCCAGTATTGGCGAATTCATCCATTTTGCCTGTACCTCGGAAGACATCAACAATCTTTCTCATGCAGTCATTCTCAACTCGGCAAAAACTCAGGTCATTCTCCCCATGATGGATGACATCATTCAAGCGATTTGCAATCTTGCACATGAGCACGCCACGCAACCCATGCTTTCTCGTACGCATGGTCAAACCGCCTCTCCCACCACCTTAGGCAAAGAAATGGCCAATGTCGTTTACCGATTACGACGCCAACGGTCACAATTAGAAAAAGTCGAAATTCTGGGGAAAATCAATGGTGCCGTGGGTAACTATAACGCGCATCTCCTGGCTTACCCCAAACTAGACTGGTCTTTGTTCGCAAAACAATTTGTTACCCAACTGGGTCTTGATTGGAACCCCTACACCACCCAAATTGAACCTCACGACTACATCGCGGAATACTTCAACACGATGAGCCGCTTTAACACCGTATTATTGGATTTTTGTCGCGATATCTGGAGTTATATTTCTATCGGTTATTTCAAGCAAAAAACCGTAGCGGGTGAAATTGGATCATCAACCATGCCCCATAAAGTCAACCCCATTGATTTTGAAAATGCTGAAGGTAATATAGGTATTGCTAACGCCATCATGGCACACTTGGGAGAAAAACTACCTGTCTCTCGTTGGCAACGCGATTTATCTGACTCTACGGTGTTACGTAATCTTGGCGTGGGCATTGCCCATTCAAGCATTGCCTACCAATCAACCCTAAAAGGGATAAGTAAGCTCGAATGCAATCCACAAAGACTTGCGGCAGACCTCAATAATGCCTGGGAAATTCTAGCAGAACCCGTGCAAACCGTGATGCGGCGCTATGGCATAGACAACCCCTATGAAAAGCTTAAGGAACTCACCCGGGGACAAGCCGTGGATAAACAAACGCTGCATCACTTCATCGCAAATTTGGACATTCCTGATACCGCCAAGCAAGAACTCAGCGCCCTCACTCCAGCCCGTTACATTGGTAATGCCGCTGATCAGGCAAAGAAAATATAATAACTGTGAGCAATATCACACAGCATTTTTAGCAGATAGACGATAATAACTTTAAGGGCGCAGTAGTGGTTCCCTTCCCCCCAGCCCCTTACCACTACTCAAGCCCTGACATTCAACCCGGACTGCCTCCCCCCCAATAGCAGTTCGGGTTTTTTTACGTACTAAAAAATAGAGCCTCTTCACTTGCCATTTATTATTCACTTTCCGCCCTCTAAACGGTCGGAAATATACCATGGATCAAATCGCGAGGCAGCATGGTTGGCTCGCTAGGGTTCTTAGTGGCGGAGGTAATTCTGTCCCCGGTACAATCACCGCCTATACCTGATGTGTCAACACTTTACCGGACACTCGATTACACTACCTTTTGCATTTTTTCATAATCTAACAGGAGACCAATAGCCATTTGTAAAATGAAGTCGTTGGCGGTTGTAAAAAACCTCTATATACTCAAAAATATCCTGCTGAGCTTCTTTTCTAGTTTGGTAATTTCGGTGCTTCACCAGCCCAGTTTTTAAAACTTTCGGCAACCGCATTGCACCCCAAGGGCAGGCTTCGCGCTCCCAACAGTTTCCTTTGCGACTCATGCTTTGGGTAATGCTGTGTTCCTTCAGTAATTTTCGGTGGCTAATTGAAGCATATTGAGAGCCTCTGTCTGTATGCCAGAGTATCCTTTTTCTGGTTTTCTACTCCATACTTCCGCTAATAAAGCTTCGTTAACTAAGTCGACTGTCATTCTCTTATGCATTGACCAACCCACTATTCTACGAGAATATAAATCAATAACAGTAGCCAGATATAACCAACCCTCTGCAGTCCAAATATAGGTGATATCACCAACCCATGCTTGATTTGGCTTGGCTACGGTAAATTGTCTATTTAAAATATTAGGAGCTACCGGATTATTATGCTTCGAATTTGTTGTCGCTTTAAACTTCTTCTTTGTCTTACAATACAAACCCGCTTGCTTTCAAATATCGCTCTAATAACTTCGCCTAGCATTTCGTTTTCTCTCGTTCTCGCTGCTTTAGGGCGCTTACACCAGTCGTAGTAAGCCGTCGTGGAAACCTCAAGAATTAAGCACATGGACTGTACCTTGAACTCGTTTTGTGCCTTTATCCAAGCGTACTTCACCAGCTTTCTTTCGCAAAGTACGCTGTTGCCTTTTTTAATAGGTCACGTTGCTCCTTCACTTCTGACAATTCTTTTTTTAAGTGTTTCAATTCATCGAAAAGATGTTCATTATTTTGTCCATTTCCTTGTGGCTTAGCTGATTTTTTCTTATTAACCCATGCGTAAAGCGTTGTACCATTGATCCCTAAACCTCTAGCGATCTGATCTGAAATTCTAAGTTTTTATTTCTTTATTATTACAGTAACTGGAATATCTTGAATAACAGCCACATCTTCTGCAATCACCCTAAGTCTAAAACTAAAAGTATGCGCTACATTGGCCGTCAAAATCCCCTTGTTGAAAACAATATCAAATTTGATCGTATTCCCTGGTTTAACATTAGGAACAGCATCACCAGGCTGAGCATTGGCCAACCCACTCGGAGTAATACTTTGGACTAAACCCGCCAAATCCCCTTTGGCCTCCAGAACAACGGAAATATTTGTGCTTGCTTTGGCCAACGCCGTTCTGACTACTTCAACAATCTCTTTACTGTCTCGGGAAAGGGTAAAGGCCTGCCCTCCAGTCGCATCCGCAATGGCAACAACATCTGCCACAGTACCGCCTGACTGTAAGCCAAAAATACGAGTACCCCGCTCAATTAAAGCAGCTTCCGTCTCTTTGTAGCCCGCACCGGGGTAAGCAGACTCATTATCAGAATTATGAAATAAAGCATCTGTAGCCAAAAAGATAACGGGTAATGCTCCGGGTCGCCAGCCCACATCACCCTCATTAGCTTCCGCATTCATTTGAAACATAGCTTCTAGCTGACTTTCAGGCAGATCCCCTCCCGACTGACGACTGAGTCCAGCCAAAGCAGTATTAAAATCAAGATATTCGCTCGTTAAACCCTGGTCTAAGCGATAGGCATAATCAGAAGAATCAACGCCCGCACCAAAAGGGGCTTGTGGAAAATCACTAAAGCTGGATAAACCAATTTGTACATTGGCGCCTGATTCTGAAAATGCATTAATCAAATCACTGGCTTTGTCGCGAAATACCTTTAGGTCATCAGCATAACTAAATGAGACATCAACCAAAAACATAATATCGACTTTGTCAAAAATCCACCCTGTTGACGGAATAGTGACAGAGATGGCTTCTGTTACTTCGGTAGAGCCGGGTTCCAGTGTCACGGTTACAAGTTCTGCAATAGGCAAGGTTTCGTCGTTAAGACTATCCAGTGCTTGCTGAATGGCGCCCTCTACATTTAAACGTGCCCCTTTGCCTTTAAAGCTGGATGATTCCTCTTCACTCAGTGCTCGTGTAAAGGTTTCAGTTTCTGAGTTGTTAAGAACCACTTTATTTTCGATAGGGAGCGCTGATTGTCTAAGACGAGATTTAATTTCAATCGGTGTCAAATGTGGATTGATGGACTGCATTAGCGCGACGGTTGCTGTGACCAAAGGCGCCGCATAAGAAGTTCCCCAGTTTGCATCGTTTGTTGCATCATCCGTTCTGATATGAGGCTCGTTATCTAGCCCGGTTATGGACCCAGACGCAGCGATATCAACCCGGCTACCATAGTTTGAATAATCTGCTCTTTTTACTTCTGCTGTTATTGTAGTGTCATAGCACGAGGTCGCCGATTTTGATGCGGCCCAATCATCTTCAATAAATGTCTCGGTAGCCCGTCTAATACTTCCTTTAGTCGTATGCGCACCAACGACAAGCAATTGATCACTAACAATAGAAGAAGGCAAACGGAAATCACCATCGCCGGCATTGGTAGCGTCGTTACCCGCCGAAGTCACAATCATAACATTCGGATATTGTTTCTGAAGGTTAGAAAAAAAGTTATTCATTATGAGTGAGTAATCAGTGAACATGTCAACATTTAAGCCAGGATTTGCAACACTCGCGCCGCTACAGTTTGTCCCCCCCTCTTTGCGAATCCCCCAGCTCCAATTTATAACTTGGGCGCCGGCTCTAATTTGCTGTTCAGTTTGTGCTAAACGAGCCAAACTCCACAATCCTGCACCCGTACCCACATGGATCATAGCGCCTCCGTGAACTTGGCTTAAGGCTCTTATCGATCCCGCGTTGCCTTTGTCTCCGAGTTCCGCCGCAATCACTCCCGTCACGTTACTGCCATGCTTGCGGGGAGCCGAATCCTGCTGGTTCGCATAAATTGCAACATTACCTGAGAAGTTATCCGCCGTGCGGGCATAACCCGAAAAATCAGCGTGTTTATAATCAATACCTGCTTCAGAGACACCAATAGACATAAAAAAAGGTCTGACCTTGCCACTAGCAGTAGGGCTAACTTTACTTTTATAAAGCGCTACCCCCTCCTCTACTTTATTGCGACTTCTTTGAGATGGCCTGTCAGGGTCGCCAGACCAATTAATAACATCATCAGCAGCATCAGGCTGAATTTCAACATCGATAACGGTATACTCTATTGTTGATTCGTCCTCTAGAGCTGCTTTGATCGCTTGAAGCCCCGCCAAAGAACCCGCATCAACTTTAATTTGCCAGCCATTAACCAAGCTGATTCGTCCTACGACCTCACCTCCTGGAGCCAAAGCAGCCAAACGATCGGCCTCTGCACGCGTGTCATTTCCTTCAGAGAGAGAAACAAGAAGGTAAGCAATGGCCACCGTGTTGCCCATATCATCTATAGCTGTTTCACCCTCAATGGGAGTAATAACACCGTCAACCGGAGTGTTAACCCCCGTATCTATTTCTCCGACAGAGAACCAAATTGCATTAGAGCTGAATTTGTCAGTAATAATTTTCAACGGACCGGAAGAAGCATTATCAGGTATAAAAAAAGTGATCGTTTGATCAACTTCATTAATGGCACTCGGCGTTATAGTCACCCCATTTAGAATCGCTACCGTCGAACGATCAGCACCCTCAACTGCCAAGGTAACAGCGCCACCAATGAAACCCAAAGAAGGCGTAGCTGATTTTATTAATAAAACAGCAGGTTGCTCACTCACCGTTGGATCTTCAGATTCCTCACCTGACTGGGAATTTTGCGTAGTGGGGTTCTGTGGCGAGGTGTCCTCTTCCTCTCCATTGTCCTCTCCGCCACATGCGGCCAACAGCAAAACAAAAGCTAATATGTTTGCCTTAATGAAAAATCGCTGCATTCGTCACCTCTTTAATCCTAAAAAACGTAGCTGGACGCGAATATACCCCAAGGGCACTTCTTTCAGGGCGCACCCCAAGGGCACTTCTTTCAGGGCGCATAGTGCAAGATATTGATTGGAATAACGTAGCGGGAACAGTCGTAGTCACCTTATTGGCGATGAAACTTTTCTCTCATATATTATAAAAATCAATAGCTTACTATTTACATCGTGGATCAACTGCGTTTTCCAGGTTAATAAAACTTAGTGTGTCGCTACTCCGCTCAGCCCTGAAGTCTGCCACTTCTGTATTAAAACAATATTATTTACATCTATAAATTCACATTTTTTAACACTGAAATGGCGGATTTAAGGGATAAGCGGAATAGTGACAACCTAAATTCATAACACCATGGGTATATATACGACTCGCTGAGTCGTTACCTTAGTTTTTTGTTCTCAATCGATGATCACATTAAACCTAAGATCCACAATGCATAACACAAGCTTTTGATCCGCCTAACGATGTGAAAAAATTCTCATTGCCAATAAGGAGACAATCAAGATAACCCACCTTAATCCATAAAACCAGAGTCGTTATTTTTTACACTATTAACAGAAGGGGAATGGCATTTAATATTTGAGGTGTCTTGCAAAAATAATCGCGTCTTCCCGGCCTTTTTTTGCGGGGTAGTAACCATAGCGCGTACCGAGTTCGTTGAAGCCGATGGATTCATACAGCGAAATAGCGACATGGTTCGATTGCCGGACTTCGAGCAACACCGTATCAACGTCAAGTTTCTTTGCATCAGCTAACAAGGAGAGCAATAAATACCGCCCTAATCCCTGGCTACGCAACTCTGCTTTGACACAGAGGTTTAAAATATGAGCCTCACCACCGCCCGACGACATGATGCCATAAGCATCAATGCCTTTGTTTTCATTTTCCAGCACGCGAGCAAGATACGCCATTTTTAAACAATCACTAAAAATGCCAAGGGTCCAGGGGTGCGGGTAAGCTGCTTGTTCCAGGATATAAACTTCGTTTAGATCTGCGGGAGTCATTAACCTTGACCTATACAAGCGGGATAACGGGGATTCAAACTCAGACATTGTGCTCTTGGGCAGACGTATTACATACGACGGTTAAGGCTAATTTCAAATCGGCCCAAGCTTTTCTCTTTTCTCTGGGAGAACGTAATAAATAAGCGGGATGGTACGTCACCACCAATGAAATTTCTTTTTCCCCCCACTGATGTATTTTGCCGCGCAACCGTCCAACAGGCTCAGTAGACTGAAGTAATTGTTGAGCCGCAATACGCCCAACAGCTAAAATTAACTTAGGCTGCACCCACTCTATTTGCTGTTGCAAATAGGTGGCACAATGCGCAACTTCTTCCGGTCTGGGGTCTCTATTTTGAGGGGGGCGACACTTAACAATATTGCATATATAAACATCAGACCGGGCAAACCCAGCAGCGAACAACATAGCATTAAGTAATTGACCCGCACGACCCACAAAGGGTTCACCTTGCCGGTCCTCATCCGCTCCGGGAGCTTCGCCGATGATCATCCAGTCAGCTTGACGGTGACCAACACCGAGCACACTTTGTGTTCTTTGCTCACCAAGAACACAAGCCTGACAATGGCTGACTTGCTGTTCTAATATACGCCATCGATTCTCCGCAGGAGGCGGTTCCTCGTCCATATTTAAAGATAATGTAGACGCAGGATTGGCTAACTCAGCGTTTTTATTAGCTCGTTTCTGCCAAACTTCGATCCCCATTGCGTGTAAATATTGCTGACGCTGCTGTTCTGTTATCGCCATATCGACATTTAAATTTGGGGATGCGCTCGATCCATAGTCACCATGAGTTTATCCAAGGCATTAAGATAAGCCTTGGCAGAAGCGATGACGATATCCGGATCCGCACCCTGACCATTAACAATGTTTCCGCCCTGCTCCACCCGCACCGTGACATCACCTTGAGAATCGGTTCCATGAGTGATGGCGTTAACGGAATATAATTGTAAATCAGACTGGCTTTGAACAATCTTCTCTATCGCTTTATAGGTTGCATCTACCGGCCCACCGCCCACGGCATTGGCCTGCACTTCTTTACCATCTACAGACAATGTAATTTGGGCTTCGGGCTTTTCACCCGTCTCAGAACACACTTTCAAGGAAACCAGTTTTAAACGTCCTTGCACTAATTGCGTACCCGCATCGGTGACCAGCGCTTGTAAATCATCATCGTAAATTTCATGTTTACGATCAGCCAGCTCTTTAAAACGTGCGAATGCGGCATTTAATTTTTCTTCTGAGCCAAAATCAACGCCCAACTCTTTTAAACGGGTACGAAATGCATTACGCCCTGAATGTTTCCCTAGCACCATGCGGTTTTCTACCCAACCCACATCCTGAGCGCGCATAATTTCATAAGTTTCACGCTTTTTAAGTACCCCATCTTGATGGATACCCGATTCGTGAGCAAAAGCATTGGCACCCACGATCGCTTTGTTCGGCTGTACGGTAAAACCCGTTATACGAGAAACCAAACGACTGCAAGATACAATGTGTGTGGTATCCAAACGAGTATCACAACTAAACAGGTCTCGGCGTGTTCTAACCGCCATCACCACTTCTTCCAAGGCCGCATTCCCTGCTCGTTCACCCAGACCATTGAGGGTACATTCGACTTGACGAGCACCATTTAAAACTGCCGCTAGAGAGTTGCCTACCGCCAAGCCCAGATCGTTATGGCAATGCACTGAAAATACCGCCTTATCTGAATTGGGAATTCGTTCGATGAGATTTTTTATTAATTCTCCAAATTGATGCGGCAAATTATACCCCACTGTATCCGGTATATTTACCGTTGTCGCACCCGCATCAATAACGGCTTCGATCACGCGACATAAAAAATCCAGCTCTGAACGACCGGCATCTTCTGGAGAAAACTCAATGTTATCCGTATACCGCCGCGCCCGCTGTACGGCTTGTACCGCCCGATCAACGACCTGAGCAGGCGTCATCCTCAATTTTTCGCGCATGTGAATGGGTGAGGTTGCAATGAAAGTATGGATGCGAGCGGAATGAGCGCCAATCAGCGCTTCACCCGCCCGATCAATATCGGCATCTACGGCTCGTGCCAAGCCGCAAACCGTACTATCTTTAATGGTTGAAGCCACCGCTTGAACAGATTCAAAATCACCTTGACTGGCAATAGGGAACCCCGCTTCAATCACATCGACTTTCATTTTTTCCAGGGCTTTAGCAATGTGCACTTTTTCATCACGTGTCATTGATGCGCCTGGACTTTGTTCGCCATCACGCAAAGTCGTATCAAAAATGATCAACTTATCGCTCATTACACCTACTCCACTTTATCAGAATCAGCCCGATCACGAGCTAAGCGGTTTTTACGTAAAGCGAGTAACGTTAAAACGGGGCCTGAACCCGCATAAAACAGCGCCATTAAGAACAAAACCTGAGGGGGCGCAATCGAAACCAAGACAAAACCCAGGACGATAAAAAGCACAACAACAAAGCGTATTTTGCCTTTAAAGTCAATATCTTTAAAGCTGCGATAGCGGACATTTGAAACCATCAGCACGCCTGCAGCGACAGTAAGAAATGCGGCAATATAAGTAAAGTCCTCGCCCGCCATTCCCGAGTCATCGACAATCCAGACCAGACCCGCGATCAAACATGCTGCGGCTGGACTGGCCAAACCTTGAAAGTAACGTTTGCCCAGTTTATTACTGGTTTGTGTATTAAAACGAGCCAAGCGTAGCGCCGTAGCAGCAGCATAGATAAAGGCGGCTAACCAACCTATTTTACCTAGTGGTTGTAAAGCCCATTCATAGACGATGAGAGCCGGAGCAAGACCAAACGCAACCATATCAACCAAGCTGTCATACTCTTTGCCAAAGTCGCTTTGCGTGTTGGTCATGCGTGCGATACGACCATCCATCCCATCCATGATCATCGCGACAAAGATGGCAATGGCCGCCGCTTCATACCGTCCGCCAATCGCAGCAACAATGCCATAAAAACCAGCAAACAAACCTGCGGTAGTAAATAGATTAGGCAGTAGATAAATACCCGGTCGACGGCGAGGGGGTAAGACCTCTTCACCCAGGTCATGATCGGGTTCAATCTTATTGTGTTCTGGATTTTGCATTATTGATGCCCTCTACGACATCGTTTCAATTTTTGCTTTTATCAACAATTTTTTGTATCCAGGGCATCATTGCACGCAATTTGGCACCGGTTTGCTCAATGGGATGTTCGGCATTGAGTCGTCTCATCGCCGTCATTTCAGGATAACCCGACTGCCCTTCAAGAATAAACTGCTTGGCGTATTTACCTTCTTGAATATTTTTTAATGCTTCACGCATAGCCGCACGACTTTCATCATTGATAATGCGCGGGCCAGTCACATATTCGCCATATTCTGCGTTATTAGAGATCGAGTAATTCATGTTTGCGATGCCACCTTCATACATAAGATCGACAATCAGCTTGAGTTCATGCAAGCATTCGAAGTAGGCCATTTCTGGCGCATAACCCGCTTCCGTCAAGGTTTCAAAACCCGCTTTAACCAATTCAACGGCACCGCCACACAATACGGCCTGCTCACCGAAAAGATCCGTTTCACACTCATCACGAAAGGTGGTTTCAATGATGCCCGTGCGACCGCCACCCAGCCCTGCGGCATAAGCCAGTGCGATGTTTTTAGCTTGTCCTGAAGCATCTTGTTGCACGGCAATCAGATCAGGGATGCCGCCGCCCTTAACAAATTCATTTCTTACCGTATGCCCTGGTGCTTTGGGTGCAATCATAATGACATCCAGATCAGTGCGAGGAATAACCTGATTATATAAAATTGCAAAACCGTGGGCAAAAGCAAGCACAGCCCCTTTTTTGATATTGGGCTCAATGTCTTCTTTATAAAGTTGTGATTGAAATTCATCCGGCGTCAACACCATCACCAAATCCGCACTGGCTACAGCACTTTTTGTATTCGATACTTGCAAACCCGCGGCTTCAGCTTTGCTCGCCGACGCGGAACCTTCACGCAGCGCAACCGTCACATCGACACCTGAGTCTTTTAAATTATTAGCGTGCGCGTGCCCTTGAGATCCATAGCCAATAATAGTGACCTTCATACCTTGGATAATAGACAGGTCACAGTCCTTGTCGTAATAGATGTTCATCTTTATTTTCCTCTTTAAATTTTATGTACAGCTTTACTACAAACGCAAGCTTTTTGCACCCCGTGAAATACTCGATACCCCTGAGCGTACGGTTTCCAATATTTTAGTGACCGGCAACGAGGCAATAAAGGCATCCAGTTTATCTGCGCTACCGGTTAACTCTATGGTATAGGTACTTGATGTGACATCGACCACACGACCACGAAAAATATCCGCCATGCGCTTTAATTCATTCCGCTCATCACCTTGAGCCTGGACTTTAATGAGCAGCATTTCACGTTCAATATGCGCGCCCTCTGTCAAGTCTATTAATTTTACAACATCAATCAGTTTGTTAAGTTGCTTGGTGATTTGCTCTATGATGTCATCTGAACCACGAGTCACCAGAGTCATTCTTGACAAAGACGCATCTTCAGTCGGTGCTACGGTCAAAGATTCTATATTATAACCTCTTGCCGAGAAAAGACCGGCGACACGAGATAAAGCTCCCGCTTCGTTTTCAATTAAAATCGATATTATTCGTCGCATTGCCAAAATTTAATCACACCTTCAAAATAACGCATCAAAAAAACATTTCACATTTTAGGAACGTGTACGCTCCTAAATAAGGATCATTTCATTGAGTCCAGCACCTGCGGGAATCATGGGGTACACATTTTCTTCAGGATCCGTTAAAAAATTCATAAAAACCAATCGATCCTTAAGCGCAAAAGCTTCTTTGAAAGCCCCTTCAACGTCAGTTGCATTTTCAATGCGCAGTCCTACATGTCCATAGGCTTGCGCAAGCTTAACAAAATCCGGCAATGCTTCCATATAGGACATAGCAAAACGCCCTTGGTAAAAAAATTCCTGCCATTGACGTACCATGCCAAGATAACCGTTATTCAGACAAACAATTTTGACAGGCAAACCATATTGTAAACAAGTCGCTAATTCCTGAATACACATTTGAATACTGCCTTCACCGGTAATGCATGCCACGGCCGCATCAGGGTGCGCTATTTGTACGCCCATTGCCGCAGGTAAGCCAAAGCCCATCGTGCCTAAACCACCGGAGTTAATCCAG
>VAPM010116628.1_pt1 | contig 15585 bp, 12 predicted proteins | sample 3395091 | NCBI WGS metagenome assembly VAPM01 (sample SAMN08290445, study PRJNA428436) | hydrothermal vent metagenome | isolation source: Deep-sea hydrothermal vent chimney 3 | place: Pacific Ocean: Juan De Fuca Ridge | reverse complement strand
GCCATTAACTCAATCACTTCATACGCAAGTTTTCGATTTTCTGGAGTAAATTCTTTTAATTTACCTAACATATACATGTGGCCGGTCTTTTCAACATTAAGCGTTGCTACCAAAGCAAATAATAACAATGATTGACCTGAACGAGGATCATTAGTTATTTCCTGTATGATTTTTTCTAGTATTGTGTCTGACATAATTGAACCTATTACTATTATTTCAACCAATGATAACAATAAACATTTGTCATTACGAAGGAATGAAATGACTGAAGTAATCTTCAGCTACGGAGCTCTCATCATGAGATTACTCCGGGCGTCCTGCCCTTCGCCCTGCGGGCCAAGCAAAGCTTGTTCAAAATCGTTCCATACGATTTTATGCCGCGCTGCGCTCGCAATGACAGGTCGATTTAAGCTAAGTATCTTTTAACATAAATACGTAATAAATAAAAAGGCGGGTTAAAAAACCCGCCTTCTTATACTACTTTAAGAATAAATTCTTATTTGTAGAAGCTAATCATTTCTTCTAATGATTTAACTTTGATTTTGTCTGCATTACCCGCTGAACCAAATGATTCAAAACGTGCTTTACAGATTTCTCTCATTGCATTCGTAGCTTCTTTGTAGAATTTACGAGGATCAAAGTTTGAAGGATTTTCTTTCATATGACGACGGATTGAACCAGTAGATGCCATACGTAAATCAGTATCGATGTTTACCTTGCGAACACCTGATTTAATGCCCTTAACGATTTCTTCAACCGGTACGCCGTAAGTTTGCTTCATGTCACCACCGAAGTCGTTGATGATTTTCAACCATTCTTGTGGCACTGAAGATGAACCGTGCATAACTAAATGTGTGTTAGGAAGTTTTGCATGAATTTCTTCAATACGGTCGATACGTAAAACTTCGCCAGTAGGTTCTTTAGTGAATTTGTAAGCACCATGTGAAGTACCGATAGCAATTGCTAAAGCATCAACATTTGTTTGTTCAACAAAATCTGCTGCTTCTTGAACACCTGTTAATAGCTGCTCCATGTCCAAAGCGCCTTCAGCACCGTGGCCATCTTCTTCACCCATCATGCCTGTTTCTAATGAACCTAAACAACCTAATTCACCTTCAACTGAAACACCACCAGCATGAGCCATTTTAACAACTTCTTTAGTTGTATTAACGTTGTACTCAAAACTTGAAGGCGTTTTCATGTCTGCTTCTAAAGAACCATCCATCATTACTGATGAAAAACCAGACTGGATAGAACGTAAGCATACTGCTGGTTCTGAACCATGATCCTGATGCATTACAACAGGAATGTGTGGATACATTTCAATTGCAGCAGAAATTAAGTGACGTAAGAACGGTTCGCCCGCATAAGAACGTGCACCTGCAGAACCCTGCATGATAACCGGGCTGTTAGCTTCATCAGCTGCTTGCATGATTGCATGGACTTGCTCCATGTTGTTTACGTTAAATGCTGGCATGCCATAGCTGTTTTCAGCTGCATGATCTAATAGTTGTCTAAGTGATATAAGGGCCATGATGACCTCCTTAATATTTCAGTTTTTAAAAGTTAAGTTTTATAAATAATTAATTTAGTTCTTCTGGATCCACTGACTGTTCCATATCGCCACCAACACGAACTATCGACATCGTATTAGTACCACCAGCATCACCCATGGTTTCACCACGTGTAACAAGAATTAAATCGCCATCACGAACTGCACCACGACGAAGTAATTCATCGACGGCTTCTTTCATAATGGTTGCACGATCTTCATCTTCTGCAACTTCAAAACTCACCGGGTAGACACCTCTAAATAAAGTGACCTTACGACGAGTCTCGACATATTTTGTTAATGCGTAAATTGGAATACCGGAACTGATACGTGACATCCAACGTGGAGTTGAACCTGATTCGGTTAAAGCAGCAATTGCTTTTACACCTAAATGGTTCGCAGTGTACATTGATGCCATGGCAATCGCTTCATCGATACGACCAAAATGTGAATCAATACGATGATCTGATTTTTTAGCAATACGTTCTTTTTCAGCAACAAGACAAATTCTGTCCATTGCTGCAATTGCTTCAGCAGGGTATTTACCACTTGCTGTTTCTGCTGAAAGCATTACAGCATCGGTGCCATCTAAAACGGCATTTGCAACATCAAAAACTTCTGCACGTGTTGGAATATGACTAGTAATCATAGATTCCATCATTTGTGTTGCAGTAATAACAATGCGATTCATTTTACGTGCTTTTTGAATCAACATTTTTTGTACTGGAGGCAATGCAGCATCACCGATTTCAACACCTAAATCGCCCCGCGCAACCATAATGACGTCTGATGCTTCGATGATGTCATCTAAATTTTCTAATGCATCTGCACGCTCAACTTTAGCAACAATATCAGCATGACCACCGGCTGCTTTCATTAAAGTACGCGCATCATGCAAGTCTTGGCCTGTTACAGGAAAAGAAACCGCAAGATAATCTGCTTCCATTTTAGCCGCAGTAATAATATCGGCTTTATCTTTTTCAGTTAATGCTGGAGCAGATAAACCACCGCCTTGCTTATTCAAACCTTTACGATCTGAAAGCTCACCACCAATAGCCACTTTACAACGTACTTCGGTACCGACAACTTCATCAACCCAAAGGCTAATACGACCATCATCAAGTAACAGCGTATCACCACGTTTTACATCTTGCGGTAACTCTTTATACGCCATACCAACACGTTCTGTTGTTCCGGCAGTTGGATCCATTGCAGTATCAAGAATAAAAGGATCACCATCTTTTAAGATGATTTTTACATCTTTGAATTTTTCGATTCTAATTTTAGGACCTTGAAGGTCACACAACACGCCAATCTGACGACCGTGTGCGCGAGCGCGGTTGCGTAACTTTTCAGCGCGCTCTATGTGTTCTTCAGGATTACCATGTGAGAAATTAATACGGACAACATCAACTCCCGCTTCAATGATACGATCCAACATCTTTGCATCGCTTGTTGCAGGGCCTAATGTGGCTATTATTTTAGTACGTCTCATATGTTTTTAATTTATTCTCGCTAATTATTTTGCTTGCTCTTCTAACATAGCAACTGCTGGTAATACTTTGCCTTCCAGATACTCAAGGAACGCGCCACCGGCGGTTGAAATGTATGACACTTTATCAAAAATATCATATTTTTGGATTGCAGCAATCGTGTCACCGCCTCCTGCTAAACTAAAACCAGAGCTGTTAGCAATCGCCATTGAAACAGTCTTAGTACCCTCACCAAACTGATCAAATTCAAATACACCAAGAGGGCCATTCCAAACGATTGTTCCTGCTTTAGCAATAATGTCTGCTAATACTTTCGATGAATCTGGACCAATATCAAAAATCATATCGTCATCTGTTACTTCACTTGCATCTTTTAATGTTGCTTCAGCTGTTTCTGCAAATTCTTTTGCACATACAACATCAGTCGCGATTGGAATACTTGCACCACGCGCTTCCATTTTTTCAATTAATGCTTTTGCTGTATCAACTAAATTTTCTTCATATAAAGATTTGCCAACATTAAAGCCTTTAGCAGCTAAAAACGTATTTGCAATACCACCACCAACAACAAGCTGGTCAACTTTTTCTGATAACGCTTCTAATACTGTTAACTTAGTAGATACTTTAGAACCGCCAACAATCGCAACCATTGGACGCTTAGGATTTGCTAAAGCTTTAGCCAAGCTATCTAATTCACCTGAAAGTAAAATACCCGCACATGCCGTTGGCGCTTGAACACCCACACCATGAGTAGACGCTTGAGCACGGTGAGCCGTACCAAAAGCATCCATAACAAAAATATCACATAACGATGCGTACTTCTTAGACAATGCTTCGTCATCTTTCTTCTCGCCCGCATTAAAACGCACGTTTTCTAAAAGAACAACTTCACCACCTCTAACATCAGGAACAGTATCAAGGTAGTTTTTAATTAATTTTACATCTTTACCTAACTTTTCAGACATAACCGCAGCGATCGGCGCTAATGAATTTTCTTCATCCACTTTACCTTCTTCAGGACGACCACGGTGAGACATTACCATCACAGCAGCACCCGCTTTCATAGCATACTCGATAGAAGGCATTGAAGCTGTAATACGTGCATCTGAAGTTACTTTTCCATCTTTAACAGGAACATTTAAATCAGCACGAATTAAAACGCGCTTACCCGCAAGATCAAGATCAGTTAATTTGATAAAAGACATTTAGAACTCCTAAATTAAAATATTTAACGCAAAGGCCACAAAGATTTATAAATGCAACTGAGATCTTTGCGTTAAATATTTTTAGTGCTTATTCAAACCAAGTTCAAAATCTAAGGAACTGTTTGAAGACCACTTATATTAATTTGTTGGGCTGAAGCCCAACCTACAATATATAGGTTGGGCTACGTTCCAATATTTCTTTTCCAATTAACAATAAATATCGCTAAGTGGAAATAAGCGAGAGATTTTGTTCACTGGGTAGGCGCGGTTTGAGTTTAAAAGCGGAGCGTACAATAAGTACGTGAGCATTTTAAACTTAGACCGCAACGCCCCCAGAGGACAAAAGATCCGCTTATTTTAGTTTGCTGCTACGTGTTCTACGAAGCGCATCATGTTACATGTGTAGCCATACTCGTTATCATACCAAGATACGACTTTAACGAATGTTCCATCTAATGCGATACCCGCTCCTGAATCAAAGATTGAAGAGAAACCAACACCACGGAAATCAGTTGAAACAACTTTTTCATCTGTGTAACCAAGAGTCTTACTCATGTCACCCGTTTCTGAAGCGGCTTTCATTGCTTTACAGATATCTTCGTATGAAGCTTCTTTATCTAACTCAACAGTCAAATCAACAACAGACACATCTGATGTAGGTACGCGGAAAGCCATACCTGTTAACTTGCCATTCAATTCTGGAAGTACAACGCCTACTGCTTTAGCAGCACCCGTTGAAGATGGGATGATGTTTTCTAAGATACCACGACCACCGCGCCAGTCTTTCATTGAAGGACCATCTACAGTTTTTTGAGTTGCAGTTGCAGCATGAACTGTTGTCATAAGACCACGTTTGATGCCCCACTTGTCATTTAATACTTTAGCTATTGGCGCTAAGCAGTTAGTCGTACAAGATGCTGCTGAAACAATTTTTTCGCCTTTGTATTCGTTGTGGTTAACGCCATATACGAACATTGGACCACCATCTTTACAAGGTGCAGATTGAACAACTTTACCTGCGCCTGCATCAATGTGTGCCTGACAGCTTTCTTCAGTTAAGAAGAAACCAGTACAATCGATAACGATGTCTGCTTTTACGTCGCCCCACTTAAGGTTAGCTGGATCACGTTCTGCTGTTAAACGAATGTCTTTACCGTTAACAACTAAAGCACCATCTTTGTGTGAAACTTCACCGTCAAAACGACCGTGAACTGAATCGTACTTAAGCATGTATGCTAAGTAATCAGCATCTAATAAATCGTTGATACCAACGATTTCGATGTCTTTAAATTCTTTATATACAGCACGGAATACCATGCGACCAATACGGCCGAAACCGTTAATACCAACTTTAATAGCCATTGTTATTTTTCCTCAAAGTTAAAAATTTTTAATTCTAAATAAAGCTTAAATAACAGGTCGAAGCCAATACAAGCTTCGACCTATCAAATTACATTACTGATTCAGCAGCCTTCACTACGTTTTCAACAGTGAAACCGAACTCTTTAAACAGTTCAGGCGCTGGAGCAGACTCACCAAAGTGGTCAATACCCACAACAACATCCGCATACTTGTACCAAGCTGCTGTTACTGCTGCTTCAACTGCAACTGTCGCAAGACCCATACCTAATACTGCAGTTTGGTAATCGTCATCTTGCTCTTCAAATACATTCACTGAAGGCATTGAAACAACACGAATCTTCTTACCAGACATAGCTTCTGCTGCACCCATTGCAAGTTCAATTTCAGAACCTGTCGCAATGATGACTGCATCTGGAGTACCGTCACAATCTTTTAAGATGTAACCGCCCTTAGCGATGTCAGCAATTTGTGCATCTGTACGAGTTTGATGTGCTAAACCCTGACGAGAGAAGATCAAAGTAGAAGGACCTGTTTTACGTTCAGCGGCTTGCTGCCAACATACTGCAGCTTCAACAGCATCACATGGACGCCATACTGCCATATTAGGAATCATACGAAGTGTAGGGATTTGCTCAACAGGTTGATGCGTAGGACCATCTTCGCCTAAACCAATAGAATCATGAGTAAATACAAAAATACTACGAATTTTCATTAATGCTGCCATACGTAACGCATTACGTGCGTACTCAGAGAACATTAAGAATGTTGCGCCGAATGGAATTAAACCACCGTGTAACGCCATACCATTCATGATTGCAGACATTGCAAATTCACGAACACCATAGTTAAGATAGTTAGCATCTTCATTGTTGATCATTGGCTTGTAACCAGACCATTCCGTCAGGTTAGAACAACCTAAATCGGCAGAACCACCAAACATTTCAGGTAACATTGGTGAATAAGCTTCGATAGATGCTAATGATGCCTGGCGTGTTGCAGGGCTTTTCGCATCAGCATTTACAGATGCAATATATTCAGCAGATTTAGCTGCCCAATCTGCAGGTAAATCACCCGCCATACGACGTTCGTATTCAGCTGCTAATTCAGGGAAGGCAGTCTTATATGCTGCGAACTTTTCGTTCCAGGCGGCTTCTGCTTTAGCACCACTTTCTTTGCAATCCCAACCAGCATAAACATCAGCAGGAACTTCGAAAGGACCATAATCCCAGCCTAAAGCCGCTTTAGTTAAGTTAATTTCTTCTTCACCTAATGGTGCACCGTGACAAGCGTGAGAGCCCGCTTTGTTTGGCGAACCAAAACCAATGGTTGTTTTACAACAAATCATGGTTGGCTTGTCTGTCATTGCTTTCGCGGTATCGATTGCTTTTTGCAGAGCATCAGCATCGTGACCATCTACATCAGCAATAACGTGCCAGCCATAAGACTCGAAACGTTTAGGAGTATCATCAGTGAACCAGCCATCAACATGACCATCGATAGAAATACCGTTGTCATCCCAGAATGCAATTAACTTACCTAAACCTAAAGTACCGGCAAGTGAACAGGCTTCATGAGAAATACCTTCCATCAAACAACCATCACCTAAGAAAACGAAAGTGTTGTGATCAACAATATCGTGACCTTTTTGGTTGAATTGACCAGCCATTGCTTTTTCAGCAATCGCCATGCCCACGCCATTAGTAATACCCTGACCTAGAGGACCAGTGGTTGTTTCGATGCCTGGTGCATAACCATACTCTGGATGACCTGGGGTTCTTGAATGTAACTGGCGGAAGCTCTTTAAATCGTCAATTGAAAGGTCGTAACCCGTCAAATGTAATAATGAATATATAAGCATAGAACCATGGCCATTCGAAAGAATGAAACGGTCACGATTGGTCCAGTCTGGATTAGATGGATTGTGGTTCATATTGTTGTTCCACAATACTTCAGCGATATCCGCCATACCCATAGGGGCACCTGGATGGCCTGAATTAGCTTTTTGAACTGCATCCATACTTAAAGCACGGATTGCATTAGCAAGGTCTTTGCGAGATGACATAGCTCTCTCCATAACGTTAAAATTTAAAATTAAAAACTTTCCTGGCATCTATGTGTTTGTTTTTAAACATATAAAATGCCCTTATGATTACCTGTAAACATGGGCAACCACACTAAATTTGGTTTCAGATTTCGGAGTCAAAACCGATAAAAATATTGCGTTAATCTTTGTCCATTTCTCCCTAACTTCCCACCAAAACCGATTTTTCGAATCAACACCTATAGCGGAAAATGGAGCCGGCAATTCTCCCATTTTTTACCCCCTGCGGGCAAGCCAAATCCGCCCTCTAATAAGACTTTAGACAGGATCGATAAGCTGAATTTATGTAGATTTAGTGAGCCAGGAAGCTAAATTTCATTCAAATACAGCCTATTTCAGAAATTTCTGGTTTATTAATTGCTCTCAGGGGTAGCCCATTCATTAGCAAGCTCCTGTCAACAAGACATACGAATTTAATTTACTGCCAAGACAATAAAGAATTTAACTGGACACCCACACTAACAATTGACAAGAAATACCGTCAATTCTAATATTTATGAATTCAACGGATTTGAATCACTTAAGTTATATGGAAATAAACCATGCCTGCCGCTCGAAAAAATCAAATTTCTCTTGATACTACTCCCTGCTATCATTATGTTTCATGCTGTGTTCGCCGTGCTTTTTTGTGTGGTAAAACGAATGTAACAGGCCAAAACTGTAAACATCGTCAAGGGCGTCTGTCTTGTTTGTGTCCTGTTTGTTTTTTTAATATATAAAAATCACCATTAGCATCAGTGATTCCGGTGAAGACATTAACACTACAAAAAAAGACATTCTAGCGAGCGTGAACATCTTACATGTGATGTTAGAGTGCTTATAAAACTATTTTTTTAGTAATAAAATTCAACATTTCTATTACCTCTTGCACATGTAATATTTTTTCTGCTTCTAGCCTGACATTTGACCCTCATTGCGGGTTGTTGCCAGCCTTTCTTTATAGTTAGACCATAGACGTCAGAAGCTGTAGTTTGTTCTCCGGAAAGATTTATCCCGTTGTAATTATATATAACATTGAAACTACCGTTAGATTTGAATTTTGTGATTGTAGATTTAACTATATATGTAACATCAATGCCTTTTATATTTCGAGTTTTTTCGCTGGAAAAGCACGTAAATTCGCGGTCACCAGTACCAAGGCATGTTGTTGTTGTAGATGGAATGTAATCTGCAGAACCATGTTTATTTTTCCACTTATTATTTAAAATGATTTTTTGTATATTAGGGAATTTTATCAAGGTCTTATTTCGGGTATTTTTAGTGGCAACACTATTTTTTCTGTTAGTTATCTTTGTAGTCCTGGCGATTGTTTTAGCCTTCGCGATCTTCTTAGCTTTCAAAATCCTTTTAGCCTTCGTGATCTCCTTAGCTTTCGAGATCCTTATATTCCTTGCAATCTCTTTCGCCTTTTCAACTTTTTTTGCTCTAGCTAACTCTTGATTATAAGTCGATATTTTTTTCTTTGCGTCTGCCATTTTAATTAAACGTTTTGTGGCTAGTCTACTACCGTTTATTTTTGCTTTTTTGTACCACGATATAGCAAGATCGTGATCTCTTGAAACACCAATACCATACTCATAAAAATAGCCTATTTTAAATTGAGATCGTGCATGTGATTTATTTGCTGCTGTGAGGTACCAATTTAATGCTTCGTTTAAGTCTTGCTTAACGTCAGTACCAAATTCATAGGAAGATGCGACTCGAAATTGAGCAGACACGTCTCCGCGTTTTGCCTGAATCATCTCAAGCTTAAATTGACCACTATCAGCATATATGGAAGTTGATAATAAGAGACAGAATAAAGAGGCTAATAATTTCATAAAATGTATTCCAATATCTTTAATATATAAAAATTTCAAATGTTTAACGATTAACTTTTAACGACAAGTGGATAAAAGTCGAGCTGCTTTGCCTTTACATGGATCAGCTTTAAATTCTTTTTCATCTCTTAATTTAGCGGCCCTTTCTTTAACAATTTTTGCTTTTTCAGCTCTTATTTTGGCGGCCCTTTCTTTAGCAATTTTTGCTTTTTCAGTTCTTATTTTGGCGGCCCTTTCTTTAGCAATTTTTGCTTTTTCAGTTCTTATTTTGGCGGCCCTTTCTTTAGCAATTTTTACTTTTTCAGCTCTTATTTTAGCGGCCCCTTCTTTAGCAATTTTTTCTTTTTCAGCTCTTATTTTGGCGGCCCTTTCTTTAGCAATTTTTGCTTTTTGTTGTTTGCGTAATTTTTCAGTTGCTAGAGCACGTTTGAGCTGTCTTTGTTTTAATATTTCATTTTTCTCCTTGTTAAAACTGTTTTTTCTAAGTTTAATTCGTTGTATAGCTTTTTTAGCTTTTGAATGCCCAGCGGCATTCGCTTTTTGAAACATTTCGAGTGCTTTATCATTATCTTGTTTAACGCCTTCGCCACGTTCATACATTTCACCCAATTTCATCATTGCAGAAACTTTGCCAATTTTTACCATTTTTTGCTGAAAATTAAAAAGACTTTTCATCGTATCCACTTCTGCAAATATAGCGGGAGAAATGAATATACAAAATAGGAGAAGGAGCGGTAGACGGTTAAACATATTCTTTACCAGAAAATTATTGAATTAAATCGCGTAAGCTATAATATTTAGGGAAGAATCAATACAACTTTAACAGACTTGTTGAGATATTTACCGTCAATATAACCTATAGCACCTTTAGTGTTGGCAACCCACTTTATTACTTCGCGAGTAGTCGCTAAAGTTTTTGGTGGCTTTCCTTTACCTGTATATTTTAATTTTGACCAATATCGGTTTAAAACAGCATCCGTTTTTTTCACTACTACTTTGTGAAACTTCTTATATGCCATTGAGCTTTTAGGCAAATTAACGACTCTTATTTTTTCACCATTAGAGTAACGTTTTAGTTTCCCTAGATAAATTTTAGCCAGTTTGCTTTTAGATAACCCAATTTCATCAATTCCAGTATGGGTTATCACGGCAACAGCTGCATGTATAGATTGAGAAAATATAACAAGAGATGACGCTAAAAGAATTTTAGCAATTTGAAGATAAAATAATTTCATTATTTACATCCTTAAAATATTAGATCAAATTTAACAGTCGCTACCGTGCCAGATTCAACTGGCGAATCAAAAAGTCCGTAACCGGAGGTAGTGGTATTAAATCCAGCAAGAAGGTTTTTTTCTGGTGTGATGCTTATAATTTCGACTTTAAGCGCAGAGGTATCTGTAATTTCTGTACGAAGACCTAGTGCTACAGAGCTTTGAAGCTGTGCATATGGACTATCGTCTTTACCTTTAGCTAAATCTGCATATGTCACATAGGGTAGAAATTTTCCGATACGGTAACCAAGTGTAACGTAATAAGCATTTTGATCCGGGAATGCACCCGCTAGTGTTGGATCGGTATCACGTTGAATATACTCACTGTAAATAACAACATTTTCCCAATCAAGATTAAATCCCACACCTAAAAACGTTCCTGGCTTTTCTGTAATATTGAATACAGCTGCATTTACATCAGTGCTGAAATAGCCGATACGAAAGCTACCTACATCGCCTGTAAGTGATATGTTTATTCCGTTTGAATTTACAGTTTCAAAGTTAATTGACTGGCCTTTTAAACTTGGATCTCCTAGCCCAAAGTATGGCGCGCCTGCAGCTGCATCAGTTGTTGATGGGATATATTGAGTGCTATTGTTTCCAGAACCAACATAAAGCTCGGTGAGTAAAGTAAGGTTGCCAATGCCTGATTGGTAAACCAGGTTTAAACCACTCAAGGCTTTAATTGGATTTGTACTATAGACCTCCAAAGGTGGGCGAACCCATGGGTAGGCATACCCTACATCCTGGTAGTCCGACACCATATAAAAAGAAGCTTTATATTTACCCATACGTAAACTAAGGTCTTCGTTAAATTTATAAGTCGCATAAGCCCACTCTGCAGCAACATTATAGTCACTTGAGCTACCACCATCTGCCTGAAGAACGAGCGTTATATCAATAACGTCTGAAACAGCCGATGAAAATTGCAAACCAATTAAGCTGTCTTCTGAGTCAAATTTAAGATTTTTATTTGCTAAACCACCAGCAAATATGACCTGGTTACCAGATGCATCCAAAGCATCAGCTTTTGTGGCGGCAAATGAAGCATATCCACTGATTTCAACATCAATGGCTTGTGCAGCTGGCACAAAAAGAAATACTAGCCCCACAAAAAGAATTTCGATGCGAATTTTCATTATTTATCCCCATGATTAGTAAGCGTATATTGGTATGAAGTGGGATATTTTAGCAAAACAGCAGAATCTTATATGTGCTTAAAGTTACATGCAGGTTAATTATGTGTATTTTTTGTACACAAAAATTTGTTGCATAAATGCAATCTAGCCTGAGAATAATAACCAATTATGTAATCTATGATCTCATGCTTAGCCTATGCAAAAGAAGCAGGCTCTCAGGGTCAAATCCTGAGGAAGTCCCATGAAATCAGGAATAAAATCAATCAAAAACAACAGCTTAACAAAATAGCCATTAATACTAGAGTAAAACCTCGTCATTGCGACGACTGCATGGACACAGGAGGTACGAGCCCACAGACGGGCGAAGGTAGAACAACACAGGAGCAGTTACCGAGAACACAAAATGGCCGAAGCACCGTCAGGGTCAAATCTTACAAATCACATTCTATTCTTTCGATTTGGACGATTCACGTCGCATAACTGCTACTAAAATAAATGAATTTATCTCAATTTTTCCACTTAATAGAACACCCCATACTCGGAATCTGCTCTACTGGCCCTTTTCCTGTTTCAGCCACTTCTGTCATAGACTCTAATAAATCTCGACGAACGTCCTCAGCAGCTGTTTCCCTACGGCTGGCATCAAAACGGCCGCGGTATTGCAGTTTTAAATCAGCGTTATAACCAAAGAAATCCGGCGTACATACTGCACCATAGGCCTTAGCCACTTGCTGTGTTTCATCTAATAAATAAGGAAAAGAGAAGTCAAATTCAGCTGAAATTTTCCGCATATTTTCAAAGGAGTCTTCCGCGTACTCGGTAGGATCATTTGACATAATTGCAACTGTATTTATTCCACGTGCTTTTAATTCTTTCGTATCACGCACTAACCTTTCCATGATGGCTTTTACGTAAGGGCAATGGTTACAAATAAACATCACCAACAATCCCTTTTCACCGGCACAATCGGCCAACGACCATTTTTTTCCATCAACGCCCGGCAATGAAAAGTCGATTGCAGATTTATCAAATTCACAAACTGGTGTTTCTAAACTAACCATTAAGATTAACCCTTTTAAAATATGTATTTATTTCTATAAACGCCTTTAAGCATACATGAACAATGTTAAAAATAGTGAACTCGTTTTTAGCACCTTTGACTTCACTAAAGTAATCGCTATAATAAACGTAGTTACAGCGCCGATTTGAATTCAGATTGCGGGCGCTTAATAAATACGGCTAAAGCGGAGAATAGATCCGAAACAAGATCTCAAATTCCAAAAACCGCTTTAGTCTTTTGCTAAAGCGGTTTTTTTATGGAAGGAATGAAAAATTATGAGTAGTCACTTATTTACATCAGAATCAGTATCAGAAGGTCATCCGGATAAAGTTGCGGATCAGATTTCAGATTCAATTTTAGACGCAATATTAGAACAGGATCCTAAGGCACGGGTTGCCTGCGAAACTTTAGTTAACACCGGCATGGTTGTATTGGCAGGTGAAATTACTACTTCAGCCTGGGTGGATATGAATGAGGTTGTGCGCAACCGCATTAAGGAAATTGGTTATAACCATTCCGACATGGGGTTTGATTATGAGTCCTGTGCCATTTTAACCTCAATTGATAAACAGTCTGCTGATATCGCCATGGGCGTTGATGAAGATGAGTCTCACGAGCAAGGCGCAGGCGATCAGGGTTTAATGTTTGGTTACGCCAGCAATGAAACGGATGTTTTAATGCCTGCTCCAATCACATTTGCTCACCGCTTGGTTAAACGTCAGGCTGAAGTACGTAAAAATGGAACTCTGCCCTGGTTGCGTCCTGATGCAAAAAGCCAGGTGACTTTCCGTTATGAAGACAATAAACCGGTGGGTATTGATGCGGTTGTATTATCTACTCAACACAGCCCTGATATTGCACAAGACGCCTTAATTGAAGCAGTAATGGATGAAATTATTAAGCCTATCCTGCCTGCTGAATGGCTCAATAAAGACACAAAATACTTCATTAATCCAACTGGCCGTTTTGTTATTGGTGGCCCTGTTGGTGACTGTGGTTTAACTGGTCGTAAAATTATTGTTGATACCTACGGTGGTATGGCCCGACATGGTGGTGGTGCTTTCTCAGGTAAGGACCCATCAAAAGTTGATCGTTCTGCGGCTTATGCCGGTCGTTATGTTGCAAAAAATATTGTTGCTGCTGATTTAGCGGATCGTTGCGAAATTCAGATTTCTTACGCAATCGGTGTTGCTGAACCGACGTCTATTAGTGTTGAAACCTTTGGCACAGGTAAAGTAGATGATTCACGCATTGTTGAATTAGTACGTGAACATTTTGATTTACGCGCAGGTGGCTTAGTTAAAATGCTGGACTTATTACGTCCTATCTATGCTAAAACAGCCGCTTATGGTCACTTTGGTCGCGAAGATGATGACTTTACCTGGGAAAAAACTGATAAAGCGGATGCTTTACGCGACGCAGCTGGAATCTAAATTTATTTCACCGCAAGGAGCGTTGAGCTGAGTACGCAAAGAAAACCAATACAATTGTAAAACTTTGCGTCCTTTACGCCTCGGCGGTAGATTTATTTTTTACTACAGCTACAATAGCACTGCAAAATTAAGAACAAACTGTTTTTTCTGAGGGGCGCTGCAGCGGTTTAATCCGTCAGGCTTAGGAAAGACAGATCCGCTTATCGAAAGATGATTGGATGAAACGGCGCTCATTCTTTTAACTATTACTAGGAGAATGACGCATGAATGCCGATTTTACCGATTACAAAATTGCCGATATTTCACTTGCTGAATGGGGCCACAAAGAAATTAAAATTGCTGAAACTGAAATGCCAGGTCTAATGGCACTTCGCGAAGAGTTTGGCAAAGAACAACCTCTCGCTGGCTGCCGCATTATGGGCAGTATCCACATGACTATCCAAACAGCTGTACTGATCGAAACCTTAATTGCGTTAGGTGCTGAAGTGCGTTGGGTGTCTTGTAATATTTTCTCTACTCAAGATCATGCTGCTGCAGCAATTGCTGATCAAAATATTCCTGTATTTGCCTGGAAAGGCGAAACAATCGAAGAGTATTGGTGGTGTACTGAGCAAGCATTAATTTGGCCTGACGGCACATTACCAAACATGATCTTAGATGATGGTGGTGATGCAACGTTACTCGTACACAAAGGTGTAGAGTTTGAAAAAGCCGGTGCTATCCCAGCAACTAAAGATGATGACAACGAAGAATACAAAGAAATTCTTAATGTCCTACGTCGCACTATTTCAGACAGCTCTTCACTTTGGACAGATACCGCCGGTAGCGTTAAAGGCGTAACTGAAGAAACAACAACGGGTGTTCACCGTTTATATGAAATGCAAGAAAAAGGCGAACTGCTTTTCCCTGCAATGAACGTAAATGACTCTGCAACTAAATCTAAATTTGATAACTTATATGGCTGTCGTGAATCATTAATCGATTCAATCAAACGTGCTACTGATGTAATGATTGCAGGTAAGATTGCAGTTGTTTTAGGTTATGGTGATGTTGGTAAAGGCTGTGCACAAGCATTTAAAGGTATGGGCGCGACTGTATGGGTTACTGAAATTGATCCTATCTGTGCACTTCAAGCTGCAATGGAAG
>VAPM010233630.1_pt1 | contig 15606 bp, 13 predicted proteins | sample 3395091 | NCBI WGS metagenome assembly VAPM01 (sample SAMN08290445, study PRJNA428436) | hydrothermal vent metagenome | isolation source: Deep-sea hydrothermal vent chimney 3 | place: Pacific Ocean: Juan De Fuca Ridge | reverse complement strand
TGGCGGATGCAATACTCACCAAGCTCATGGATACACCTGCCATTGATTGGGCAGGAGGCTACAAATTAGAGGCAATGAACGAGCGCCGCGATCAGTATATTGCGGCACTACGTACCGCCGACAAACATGATTTTACAAAGCTGTTTGAATTTGTCGGTGCGTAAGATTTTTGATCAAGTAAAATAACGAGCTTTTCGGAATTTAATCCCGAAAAGGTAATTTTCACAATGGGTACAAACTAAGGCATTAAGGGTATGGTGGATAGCAATTTTATTAATGAAATCAAGAGGCGACGCACGTTTGCTATCATCTCCCACCCCGATGCAGGTAAAACTACGCTCACTGAAAAACTGCTGTTGTTTGGGGGGGCGATTCAGTTAGCGGGGACGGTTAAAGGGCGCAAAGCAGCTCGCCACGCCACATCTGACTGGATGGAAATGGAAAAGCAGCGTGGCATCTCGGTGACAACCTCGGTGATGCAGTTTCCTCATCAAAACAACATTATTAATTTGCTTGATACGCCAGGTCATGAGGACTTTTCTGAAGATACCTATCGCACATTAACCGCAGTAGACTCCGCTTTGATGGTGATTGACAGCGCCAAAGGAGTGGAGCAGAGAACCATTAAATTGATGGAGGTCTGTCGCTTACGGGACACCCCCATTATTACTTTTATCAATAAACTAGATCGAGAAGGCCGCGACCCTATTGATTTACTGGACGAAGTTGAAGCGGTCTTGAACATTCAATGTGCGCCGATTACCTGGCCAATAGGCATGGGGAAAAATTTCAAAGGTGTCTTCCATCTTTATAATGATTCCATTCACCTCTTTAGCTCAACGCATGGCGGTAAAATTCAAGCCGGTGAAGTGATTAATGGCCTGGACAATGCTCGTCTTGATGAGTTGTGGGGAACTTTAGCTGATGAGCTTAGAGAGGAAATCGAATTGGTACGCGGTGCGAGCCACGAGTTTAATCAGGAGGCTTATCTGCGTGGAGAACTCAGCCCGGTGTTTTTTGGCTCCGCAATTAATAACTTTGGTGTGGGCGAATTACTCGATGCTTTTTCTGATTGGGCGCCGACTCCGCTGTCGCGCGCAACACAAACACGTAAAATCGCTCCTGACGAGGAAAATTTCAGCGGCTTTGTATTTAAAATTCAAGCCAACATGGATCCTCAACACCGAGATCGTATTGCTTTTTTACGCGTCTGCTCAGGGCGTTATAACAAGGGAATGAAACTACGGCATGTGCGCATTGGACGCGATGTGCAAATTTCTAACGCCATTACCTTTATGGCTGCTGATCGGGGACATACGGAAGAGGCTTTTCCCGGTGATATTATCGGTTTCCACAACCATGGAACGATTCAAATTGGCGATACGTTCACTTTGGGTGAAGAACTAAAGTTTACAGGTATTCCCAACTTCGCTGCAGAATTATTTCGCCGTGCTCGCTTGAAAGACCCGCTCAAAATGAAAGCACTGCAAAAAGGCTTGCAACAGCTTTGTGAAGAAGGCGCAACACAATTACTCAAACCCATGAGTAATAATGATCTCATCCTCGGTGCCGTTGGTGTTTTACAATTTGATGTGGTTGCGCAAAGATTGAAAGATGAATATAAAGTGGACTGCGTGTTTGAAGCGGTTACTGTAAATACCGCACGCTGGGTCGTTTGTCCGGACACAAAAATACTTGAAGAATTCAAGAAGAAAGCGGCCGACAACCTTGCCCTTGATGGCACGGGGCATCTTGTTTATATTGCACCGACTCGAGTCAACTTACAGTTAACCGAGGAACGATGGCCCGACATTACTTTTTTGGCGACCAGAGAGATTTGATATATCCGTGGCGTTATGCGTTCAGGTGTTAAGCGCAAGCAGATGTGCGTGAAAAATACCTGAATTCATATTACCCCTCAGTTTCAATCACCACAGAATAGAGTTTTTACTCTCTATTGATCATAGCTTCCTGGATGATTCGCCCGGTGATATCAACGACAGAAACTTTCCATTCGCCAAGTAAGTTCGGTAGTATATTGGTATTTGACCAGACACGCCATCTGGAACCACCGATTTGAAATTTTACTTCTGCGATAACTTCACCATCAAACTCCCAGCGATGAAAAACCGTCTCTCCCATAAAACCTTTGAGTTCGGTAAAAAAATAAAGATGTCGTAAATTGTTTTTGATGGTCTTGACGGTATCAATAGGTTCTCGGTTGACAACAGCACGGGTAAAGGCGGCACGGGATACGCTTCCACCAATGGTATTAAGAATACGGTCAAGTCGAGTTGAAGTCGTGTTGGCACCAGACTCGTCGTGATTGATCAGTGACTTTGCCGGGATGTTGGTAATGCCTCCAGCAGTGGCATTCATACTGAAAACGCTCAATAGCATCACTATTGTTGTATGTGTTAAATGTTTCATGGCTTGTCCCCCTTAAAATAGGTAGGTCAGGCGGCAGTGAAATCAATCATGCCTATGCCTGTGGCCGAACAAATGTCCTCCGAGTATCAAAAAAAGGAGGACGCATTCCCTTATGTTAGTTAGCGGCGTTTTCTGAGGAAATCTTGAGTGCGGCTGGAGAGCATCACCATTTTATATTTTATGGGTATAGAGCAAAATATCAGTTATTGAGTGGTTTTTTTGCGTGGCTTACAAATCGCTTATACGTTGAAACTGTTCATTAAGATTATGAATTTCCTGACGGAGTGTGATACTGCGAGTTTTTTCTTTTTCAACCACAGAGGCTGGTGCCTTGGCTACGAAACGTTCATTAGAGAGTTTGTTATCAATCTTTGTTAAATCTGCTTTTCTTTTTGAAATTTCTTTTTCAAGTCGGGCGATTTCAGCGTCTTTATCTATGAAATTCGCCAATGGAATGAGCAGTTTCATTTCCCCGACTAACGAAGTAGCCGCTTCCGGTGCGTCATCGTCATTGTTGAGCCAGGTAATGGATTCCAATTTTGCCAGCGCAGTGACAAGGTGGGTATTTGCGTTAAGGCGTGTTTCGTCATTGGCGCTCCCATGACTTAAAAGCACGGGAAGCGGTTTGTTCGGAGGGATATTCATTTCACCCCGAATTTTTCTGACGCCCAGGATGAAAGTTTGTACCCATTCCAGGTCAGCAACGGCATCTTGGTCTACTTTGTTGTTATCTGCAATGGGGTAGTTTTGCATCATGATGGTCTTGCCTTGTATTTTTATCAGCGGTGCTACGCGCTGCCAGATGTCTTCCGTGATAAACGGAATGATCGGATGAGCCAAACGTAAAACGGTTTCAAGTACGCTGACCAAAGTCAACCTGGCTCCATTTTGAATAGCCATCGAGCTGTTTGTCGAAGTCAGAGCTGGTTTCACTAATTCAAGATACCAGTCACAATATTCGTTCCAGGTGAATTCATAGAGTTCATTGGCGGCAAGATCAAATCGATAACTGTCCAGATGACGATTCACATTGTGGATTGTGGTTTGTAGCCGGGACATAATCCAGCGATCAGCCAGGCCATATTCAAGATGAGTCAAGTCAATGTTTTCATTTTCACAGTTCATTAACACATAACGAGCCGCATTCCACAGCTTGTTGCAAAAATTTCGATAGCCTTCTATGCGTCCCATATCAAAGCGAATATCTCGCCCGGTCGAGGCCAGAGCGGCAAAGGTAAAGCGCAATGCATCGGTACCAAATGCCGGTATGCCGTCTGGAAATTGCTGGCGTGTTTCTTTTTCGATGCGCTCTGCCATTTTGGGTTGCATCAGACCGGAAGCTCGTTTTTTGATTAACGTTTCGAGGTCGATCCCATCTATCAGGTCGATGGGATCAAGAACATTGCCCTTTGATTTGGACATTTTTTGTCCCTGGGCATCGCGCACCAAACCATGGATATAAATTTCTTTAAACGGAATTTCTCCCGTAAATTTAAGCCCCATCATAATCATTCTCGCCACCCAGAAAAAAATGATATCAAAGCCGGTGACTAAAACACTCGTTGGGTAGAAGGTTGTTAATTCATCTGTTTTATCAGGCCAGCCTAATGTAGAAAATGGCCACAGCGCAGAGGAAAACCAGGTATCAAGCACATCAGGATCCTGAGTCAGCACAACCTGAGGATCGAGATTATGTTGTGTCCGAATTTCAGCCTCATTACGGCCAACATAAATTTTTCCAGTCTCGTCATACCAGGCCGGAATACGATGCCCCCACCAGATTTGGCGGCTAATACACCAGTCCTCAATATTGCGCATCCACTCATAATAGGTATTAGACCAATTTTCAGGAACAAATTTAATTTTTCCTGATTCCACGGCTTGAATTGCAGGTTCGGCCAACGGGCCTGCTTTAACATACCATTGATCCGTTAGTAGCGGTTCAATCACCGCATGTGAGCGATCACCACGCGGCACCATCAGGCGATGATTTTCAATTTTTTCAAGCAAGCCTGCTTGCTCTAAATCGGCCACTATTTTTTTTCGTGCAGCAAAACGATCCAGACCTTGATAGGATTTAGGGATGAGCTCGACCGTAAACAGAGGGGAGGAGTTCAGTTCATTGTGTTGTTGTCCATCGTCTTGAGGCGACTGCTTGATGCTGGCATCAATAGTGAAAATATTGATTAAACCATGGAATGGCAAGGCTTGAAGTGCAGGTGTGGTATTGTGCCGTTGCCATACCTGATAATCGTTATTGTCGTGAGCCGGTGTTATTTTTACACAGCCTGTGCCAAACTCCGGGTCAACATACTCGTCAGCAATGATGGGAATATTACGACCAGCAAGCGGTAGTCTCAGCATTTTTCCGACCAGATGGCGATATCGTTCGTCATCAGGATGTACCGCTACAGCGGCATCACCAAGCAGCGTTTCAGGGCGGGTGGTGGCAACAATAACATGACCGTCATCATCCGCTAATGGGTAGCGCATATGCCACATTGAACCGTTTTCTTCCTTTGAAATCACTTCCAGGTCTGACACGGCCGTATGTAAAACAGGATCCCAGTTAACCAGCCGTTTGCCGCGATAGATCAGCCCTTCGTTGTAGAGCTGGATAAAAACGTCCTGTACTGATTCTGATAAGCCATCATCCAGAGTGAAACGTTCTCGTGACCAATCCAGAGAGCTGCCCATGCGCCGCAACTGATTATTGATAGTGCCGCCAGATTCCTCTTTCCATTGCCAGGTGCGTTCAACAAATTTTTCACGACCCAAGTCGTGTCGTGTCAAGTTTTCAGAGGCCAGTTGTCGTTCCACAACCATTTGTGTAGCAATGCCCGCGTGGTCGCTGCCGGCTTGCCATAGCGTGTTTTCACCTTTCATGCGATGAAAGCGAATCAACGTATCGACGATGCTGTTTTGGAAAGCGTGCCCCATATGTAAACTACCCGTCACATTGGGAGGGGGAATCATAATGCAATAGGGAGGTGCATCTCCTCCTCTGGGCTTGAAGTAATGGTTTTTTTCCCAGGTTTGATACCAGGTTGATTCAATTTCAGATGGATTATAGGTTTTTTCCATATTAATTTTGGTTTGCTCAGTTTAACGGTAAAGTGTTTAAGGCCTTATTGTACACGGCCTTTATTTTTTCTTTTGATGTTTACGGTATCTTTGATTGTTCATAAATTTTGTTTGTCAAATTGACATTTCATGTGAGGATACCGCATATTTTTGTTTTCGATAGTAACGGTAGCGCTTTCTACTGAGCTGTTTGTGTGACTCGGTGTTGTAAACAATTTCGGCAATACGAGAAAATTGAGTGTGCGCTAAAGGAACATTTGTTGCCATGTTAATTAACACGTCATGGGCGGTGGCCGGAATATCTGCGTGGCCCAGGGTTATTTTTACCTTGTCGTCTTCTGTCGTGTGGTGAGCAAGAACGTGTGGCAAAAAACTGCCTGGGCTGAATGTCCAGAGCAGATCATCTAATCGCGACGTTGCACTTTGATTATCGGTATGGATATAAATAAAGTGTTTTTGGCGAAAAACTTTTTCTGTCAAACGACAAACAAAGTGCTCACCCTCTCGTGCTTCAGAAATATTTAATAAGTAAAAATCGACTTGCATAATCGTGTTGTTAACTTTTCTTTTTCCCGGCTCGACCCAGAATATATTGCATCAAGAGCGAAACCGGTCGCCCCGTCGCACCTTTTGCTTCGCCCGATTTCCAGGCCGTACCAGCGATATCGAGGTGAGCCCAATGATATTTTTTAGTAAATCGTGACAAAAAACAAGCTGCGGTTATGGTACCGCCTTCGCGTCCACCAATATTAGCCATATCCGCAAAATTACTTTTTAGTTGATCTTGATATTCGTCCCATAAAGGCAGTTCCCAAACGCGATCTCCCGTGATTTTACTGGCACTGTTTAAATCATTGACCAGGGGCGGATGGTTGCTCAGCAGACCATTTGCATGCCGTCCCAGGGCGACAATCACGGCACCAGTTAAGGTGGCAACATCAATCACTACGGCAGGATCAAATTTTTCAGCGTAACTCAGTGCATCGCATAAGACGAGCCGACCTTCTGCATCAGTATTTAATATTTCAATAGTCTGTCCTGACATGCTAGTCACAATATCGCCGGGCTTAGAAGCCAAGCCATCGGGTAAATTTTCGGAAGCCGGAACAATCGCGACCACATTCACGGGTAAATTAAGCATGGAAACCGCCGCCATGGCACCCATAACGGCGGCGGCACCACACATGTCATATTTCATTTCATCCATTTTTCCACCCGGTTTAAGCGAAATTCCACCGGAGTCAAAAGTAATGCCTTTCCCTACCAAAACAATAGGTTTGGCTGTTTTAGAGCCGCCCCGGTAGTCTAATGTGATGAGTTTAGCCGCTTGTCGGCTACCCTGGCTAACACTGAGCAAGGCTCCCATGCCCAGTTTTTTCATGTCGGCTTCTTCTAAAATTTCGACCTTCATTGCCCGGTTTTTTTTTGCCATGCTTTTTGCCTGGTCAGCCAAGTAGCTGGGGGTACAGATATTACCGGGTAAATTACCCAGTGTTTTGGCCAAATCAACACCTGCAGCAATGGCACTCCCCTCCAGAGTTGCTTTTTCTGCTTTGGTCAAATCCCGTCGCGAGGGTACGGTGAGTATGAATTTACGTAAGGATCGCTTGTTTTTTGTTTTAGTACTTTTGAGCTGATCGAATTGATAGGTCATATCCGCAGTAACTTCAACCGCTTGGCGTACCTTCCAGTGCATATCCCGGCCTTTAATATTAAGCTCGGAGAGATAACAAACCGCTTCTGTTACGCTTGTATTTTTCAATCTCATCACCGTTTGTTGGATTATTTTACGGTATGAGTTGTCGTCGAGTTCTCGTTCTTTACCACAGCCAAGCAATAAAATTCGATCAGCCAAGGTTCCAGGGACATTATAAAGTAGTAGGGATTGGCCAATGGCTCCTTCCATATCACCGCGACGCAGAATATTGCTGAGATGACCTTCTGAGGCCGCATCGATACGCTCGGCAACTGCCGTCAGTTTGCGGGACTGGAAAATACCAACAACGATACAGGCCGATCTTTGCTTTTCTGGTAACCCACTTTTTACGATAAAATCCATCATGACCCTTCCCTGAAAAAATGTTATTAGTGCGCCGCCTAAAAGCGTTCTTTTATATCATTCTTAGGGATAGACGCGCAATCACTTCCTTTGCTTCGCCTCCCGGCCTTGTCTCCTATGTTGCATACCTCCTCCATACCCTCTCCTAGTCGGGTTTTAAGATCAAACCACCGCCATTTTATCCTGATTAATTTGTGGCGACGCATCTCTACGTTGTAACGCCTTGACCTGCACCACCACAAACGCACACTTTAGCTCGTCCAACTGCGGATTCTAAGATGAGAGACATTAAATCGATGTCCATACCTGAGATTGAAAATGGATATCCTGACGGCACGACACCATTAGACCCAGATGAATTGAAAGGACTTAAATTTAAGCATGTGACAAAAAAAGTGTACTTGAAGTGAACGTCGCTCAAGCGATCACTATTATACAATTCAGGTGTAACCGATAAAAACAAAAACTTCAATCAATGGGCACCGGGAACATTTACAATAAAATAATCAAATCGATCATGACATGTCATTTTTGTCAGCCTCCTATAAAGATACCGTCAAAAATGGCATATACAGACTAGCGTGCGGATAACAACCATTCCAACCCAAGAAAGAATTATTTTTATAAATCATAAGAATAGAGTTATTTTTAACCCATTCAGCTTATTTGGCGCAAATAATGCTGCTACCCGCATAATGAGAAAATTCGCTTTACAATAGCTCAAAAACACAAGGACAAACCTGATGATTTTAAGGCAATTGTTTGATTACGACACCTGGACCTATAGCTATCTTGTTGCAGATCCAGAGAGTAAAGAAGCCGTATTCATCGATCCGGTACTGACTCAAATTGACCGGGATCTGAGCTTGCTTTCTGAGCTGAAACTGGATTTAAAATATACGCTGGATACCCATGTTCATGCCGACCATGTCACTGCAAGCGGTCATTTACGTGAAAAAACGGCGTGTAAAACAGGCGTCGCCAAAAAAAATGGCGTGGCATGTGCCGATTTAGCATTAGAAGAGGGTGAGACATTAACTCTGGGTAAACTTTCCATTCATGTGCTTGAAACACCAGGGCATACTCCGGGTTGTTTGAGTTTTAAAATAGGTCACTCTATTTTTACCGGTGACGCTCTGTTTATTCGCGGTTGCGGTAGGACTGACTTCCAACAAGGCAATGCCGGACAGCTCTACGACTCAATTCAAAACAAACTATTTACCTTACCGGAGAATACAACCGTTTACCCAGGACACGATTATCAAGGCCGAACCACCTCGACAATAGGTGAAGAAAAAAGCCATAACCCAAGACTACAGCTCACTCGAAGTCAGTTTATCGAATTTATGCAAACATTAAATTTAGCCAATCCCAAACTGATAATGGAAGCCGTTCCGAGCAACCAATCCTGTGGAAAAGAACTATCCTAATCGAGGCACAACAAGGTGACATTACTTCTTTGGCCAACCGCGCTTGGCATAGGAATCATACTAGGTATGTTTGGTGCTGGCGGTGGAATGGTCACCGTTCCGGCGTTGATTTATTTTGCTGACATGCCGGTAAAACAAGCCATAGGGATGAGCCTATGGATCGTCACCTTAGTCTCTTGTGTCGCCTTAGTTCATCAACGAGTATGGAGACATTTACAATGGAAACTGGTCATCACATTGGGGCTATCAGGTATTGCAGGTAGCGTTTCAGGCTCGATATTAGCTCAATATCTTCCTGAACAACTACAACTGGGGCTATTTACTGCTTTAATTTTTGCGGTAACATGGTGGGTCAGTAAAATAAAGCTAGCTGATCGTATTGGTCTTTATCGTTTTGTGCCCGCAACGTTCACCGGATTTGCAATCGGAATTTTAACCGGAGTCTTCGGTGTCGGAGGGGGGTTTTTACTCGTACCTGCGTTGATTTATCTGGGTATCAGCCACTTTCCAGTAGCCGTTGCCCATTCCCTGGTATTAATCGCGCTGAACGCCCTTGCAGGGGGCATCAGCTACCTCGGTCAAATTGAAATTCCAATATTTGAAACGTTTATTTTTGCTTTGGTTGCTTCAATGGGTACCGTGATAGGTACCTATTTATTGAAAAAAATTTCGGGGCAATATTTACAAAAAAGCTTTAGTTTTATTTTGGTTTTAATGGGCATATTTATGGGCTGGCGTACCCTGACCATGTAAAAGGACTAAGAGGCTGTCCGAAAACACGATCAGGGTAACGCTCTTTAACGAAGAGGGTATTATGCAAGATTCAAAACATCATAAAGTCGTCATCATTGGCGGGGGAACCGGAGGTATTGCTGTTGCAGCTCACCTAGCAAAGGAAGCAGAAAAACTGGATATTGCCATTATAGAACCGGCTGAAACACATTATTATCAACCCGGCTGGACTTTTGTGGGCGCAGGAATTTATTCGGCGGAAAAAACAGCCCGGCCAATGAAAAAGGTCGTGCCACGTGGCGTCAAATGGATCAAGGAAAGCGTGTCAGAAATAGCGCCAGAAGAAAATCAACTCACTATGAACTCCAGTCAAATCGTGACCTACGATTACTTGGTGGTTGCCGCAGGAATTAAAATAAATTGGAACAAAATACCGGGATTAAAAGAATCATTGGGTCAGAATGGAATCGTCAGTAACTACGACTACAACATCGCCCCCCTAACCTGGAAAGCCATTAAAGAATTTCAAGGGGGAACTGCAATTTTCACACAACCTCCACCGCCTTTCAAATGCCCTGGAGCGGCACAAAAAATACTTTATCTTGCCGATGATGCCTTTAGAAAAAACAAGGTTCGCGACAAAACAAATATGATTTTTTGTTCTGCGGCTCCAGGAATTTTTCCTGTAAAAAAATACGCAGATGAACTCAATCGTGTCATCGAAAGAAAAGGTTTGGAGATGAACTACCAAACCAACTTGATTGCCCTGCATCCCGACAAAAAAGAAGCCATTTTTGCAGCAGGAAACGAAGAAAAAATCATCCGTTACGATATCATTCACGTTACGCCACCCATGGCAGCTCCCGACTTTATTAAAACCAGCCCGATTAGCGACGAAGCAGGTTGGGTCGATGTTGATTTACATACCTTGCAACACAAAAAGTACAAAAACATCTTCGGACTAGGAGATTGCACTAATACCCCCAACTCCAAAACAGCCGCCGCGATCCGTAGTCAAACACCCGTTGTAACCAGCAATTTACTTGCGACGATGAACGAGCAAACTGGAAAAGCAGCATATGATGGTTATGCCTCATGTCCACTGGTCACAGGTTACGGAAAATTGGTACTCGCCGAATTTGATTATAACCTTCGCCCAAAGGAAACCTTCCCTTTTGACCAAGGTCGAGAACGGCGCAGTATGTACTATTTTAAAAAATATATTTTACCTAAGTTTTATTGGGACGTATTACTAAAAGGGGGTGACCTCAGCCTAAGCGGAAGTTAATATTGATATAAAATATACCCATGGCGTTTGAAGTCTAGGTATTGAGTGTGCGTCCTATTTATTTTTTGGAAAAAATTCCGCGCCCTCGGTTTTGTCTCCTGAGTGCCTTTGCTCGGCTCTTTTGGCGCTATCTCGGATTGTTTTCCCAACTAATCCCTAGCTCCATCCATGCAATCGTGCTCACGCTCATTACCTATTCTTTTCACAGGAAGCTATCCGGAAATATTACAAACGAATCGCGAAACTAAAAAGCGTTTTGAACATCAGGAGTGCCACCGAATGCTTACTTCCGTTACATCTATATGGGTATCAGGCATCGTTTTTGCTGTAATTCATAGTCTGTTGGCGCAGAACAGATGCAAAAAATTGCTTTATCAGGTAGGCTTAAGCGCTCAAAAATACCGGTTCAGCTATGTGATCTTTGCCATTTTTAGCACATCATTGTGGCTCGCCTTTGTCCATTCGCTTCCCGATACGCATTTATACCGCATTGATGCCCCTATCGCATGGCTGTTACGTGTAATACAACTGCTGGGGCTTGCTCTATTTTTGGCCTCTCTGATGCCCATTGACGTGAGGATATTTTTGGGACTACGCAACAATTCTGGTAACATCGACCCCTTTATTGAAAAAGGAATTTATTGTTATGTTCGGCACCCCATGTACTTAGCGATGATGCTGGTCATGTTCGCGACGCCAGAACAAAGCGTCAATTCCATTAATTTGTATACTGTGGTTGCGATCTATTTCATTATTGGCGCTAAACTGGAAGAACAGCGACTGATGCTGGCTCACCCCGAATATAAAAAGTACTGCCACCGCGTAGCGGCCTTTATTCCTTTTTCGAAAAGAATTTAACACCCAAGTTTCGGAGTTCAAAACTGGGATTTCCCGGTAAAAATTTCCACTATTTGAATTTCAGCTCCATTGTGAATGTATTGATCAAACAGAGCTTTGTTATTTGTGTTTTTATCCAGTGCCTTGGATGATTAACTCATGAATAAAGAGTTGTCGTATTTGTACCTAATTTGAGCGACTGATTTGCCTAAGCTGATAACCATATTGACCGATCGTTCTCTAAATTTTCTGTTATATTTCTTTTTAACTTGTTTGTTCATTCCTCAATTTTTAAATGTTAGTTTATGTGAAATTGAGTGTCCGAGTTAATATAACCACATCACTTTGGAATGGAACACAATAACTTTGTACGAAAATATACCCATGATGTTATAGATTTAGGTGTTAGCGTGTGCAGATGTGCCTTAGATTCGGTTTTTCCGATGGAGAAAAAACGCAGGCCTAGCTAGCTAAGTTGAGTTTTTTAGATTGAGAAAAAGTCGAAGATGAGATACAGATGTGCGTGAAAACACCTAAATTAAAACACTATGGGTATATATGAAAATAATCGGTACATTCTCTATTTTAATCTTACTTGGGCTTACCGTGCTTGGGTGTGAGCTAATTATAAATAAGTTTTCGTTTCACCCTGACAATGTAAATGTTATACCAACAGATGAACTGCCTCACGGAATTCAAGAGATAACCATTAGTACAAAAGACAAAGTAAAAATCACCTCTCTTTATTTGCCATCATCTGAATCAAATAGACTTGTAATTTACTTTCACGGCAATGCGGGGAATATTTACCACAGAATCCCAAGCTTGCTTAAATTTAGTCAGCTTGGTGTAAATGTGATAGGTGTAAGTTATAGGGGATACGGGAAGAGCGATGGTGATCCCAGCGAGAAAGGAATATATCTAGATGGACAAGCAATATTCCAATATGCAGTCAAACACATGGGCTTCTCTAAAAAAAATATCATCATCTTTGGCCGTTCGATAGGAACCACAGTGGCTATCAATACCGCTCAAAACAAAAAAGTAGGTGGAGTCATATTGGTTACCCCCCTGACAAGTGGAAAAGAGCAAGCAAAGGCAGGAGGGTTATGGGCGATATCATCATTGGCCGGAGATTCATTTAATAATATTACGAAAATTGAAAATATTGATTCCCCACTCCTAGTTATTCATGGAACAGATGATAGCGTCATTCCTTACTCAATGGGTAAAAAAATATTTGATAAGGCAAAAGTAAAAAAGAAATTTGTAAAGATTAAAGGTGCAAACCACAACAATTTACATAATGTCTTTGAGCAAGAATACTGGTTTCCAATAATTCAATTTATCAAAAATTTGACTCAAATCTAAACTAACAGACACCCTAAAAAAACGGGTAACTGTCAAATCAGGTCTGAGCGATTACAAATCTATTAGACTAATTTCTACCTGCCATAATTCCTCCATCAACATCCCAAATAGCTCCAGTAACCCACGCACTCTCTTCGGTTAATAAAAAGTCAATCACGTTTGCTACATCAATAGGTTCACCAATGCGTCCTATAGGGTGAAGACTATTAAATGAAGTTAGCGTTGCTTCGATCTGATCTTTAGGTATAAAGCTTTCATACACGGCAGTACGTACAACCCCTGGTGATACGGCGTTGACTCGAATGTTATCATCTGCAAATTCCATTGCAAGATGTTGAGTTAATGCATGTATACCTGCTTTGGCCATGGAATAAGCTGAAGATGGTGTCGCCTTGATAGCTTGCTTAGCCCACATAGAGCCAATATTAACGATAGAACCAGAACCATTCTTCTGCATATTTTTAACTATAGCTTGGGTAATATAAAATAGAGCCTTATTGATATCATGGTAACAGTTGAAATCTTCTAATTTATGATCAAGAAACGTTTTAGGAGTGAAACAACCGGCCGCATTCACAAGATATTTTACATGTCGTATTTCTTGATCAATTTTTTGAGCCAATGCTTCGACATCATCAACTTGATATAAATTTGCTTGATAAACTTCCAGATCACCTAACTGCTTAAGTTGTTGCTCGGCTACTTCTAGGTGTTCTGGATTTCTTCCAGTAATACAAACGCTGAGTCCTTTCTTTAAAAGAAGTTTTGCTGTTTCCATGCCTATTCCGCTAGTACCACCAACAACATACACAATTTCATTATTTTTTTCTGACATTACATGACTCCAAATATATAAATTAGAATTGTTTCTAAGATCAAAACATTGTATGTTTCACCTTGGAACGATAATGTACATAGTTGATGCTTGCCTGAAAAGTATGCACTTTTTTGTAAGGTAAGCACTTTTTGGTAGTAATTGTGATGAACTCAAGCACTCAGCCTTCAAGAAAAATTTCTCCAGGAAAAACGGGGGGCTTAATCGAATCTATTTTTCGATGCAAATGGTCGCTCACTGTCTTGGATCTTATTTCCAATGAGATTAATCGTCCGGGAGAAATGGTCAGAAGTGTAGAGGGATTAAGCACGAAGGTATTAAATGATTGCTTAAAAATTAATGTTAAGTTTGGAATTTTAAAAAAACATTCTTTCCCTGAAATCCCTCCAAGAGTTGAATACCATTTTACTGACTATGGAGCAAAATTTGTTCAAATCATCAACCAAATACAAAAATTGGAAGATGAAATGGATCAACTACTACAGTAATTTTTATGAATTGTTTGATATATAAAAAAGCTTCAAAAAAGCATAATTTTTAGTCTTAAACCTAAAAAAATCAGTTATCTCTGCCAAGCGATAACAAGTCACCCTTTGTTGCTAAGGAATGAGAATAAAATAACTTATGCATCTGGCATCACAACTTCGGCTCCTTTGAACGTTCTTCAATCAAAAAATACGCACTTTAGCTCACTAGAGCTGCGTTTTTTCTCAAAGCTTCCGCATCCTGCCTACATCCCTGTAGGCAATCAGAACGTTCAAATAGAAACCCAATTTGTGCGCCACTTGCATAAGTTATTGTGTCTCATTCCTAAGTCGTGTCGGCCGATTAACGCAACACCAGCGGCAAAAAAAATGGTCATAACGAGCACGCATGGTAACATTGTAAAAATAAAAGGAGCATAGAGGCAATTGATTTCATTTTTCAATGAACTTAAAGCCATTGTGCCGCAGTTAACTTCAACTGAGTGCTGATACCGAATTTTGGCAAAAGCGATGGAGAAATTTAGAGCGATATAGGGGCAATTCAGCTCGTAGCGTGGGGCATCACCTAAATTTTAACGCCGCAGGTATACTACCTTAACGCTTTTCGCACCACACGAAAACCAACAGACGAAGTGCGGTTGTTAACGCTCGCCATAAGACGGTCAGTGGCGCGAGAAGCTTCTAGGTCTTCGTCCCACGAACCACCGCGAACAACACGCTTGCCAACGTGGCAATCATGAGTCCATTCCCGACCGTCTGTGGGCGCGGCTTCATAGTTGGCATGATAACAATCCTTGACCCACTCGCGTGCATTACCACTCATGTCATATAACCCAAATATATTTGCCTTTTTTTGCGCCACGGGTTGTTGGTAAGCAAGGCTTTTCGATGAATACCAGGCGACGACACTCGCTGTTCCTCTGCCACAATAAAGATTATTTTCGCCAGCGCGACAGGCGTATTCCCATTCAGCCTCAGTAGGCAACATGTACTCTCCCCTATCACTATCCGGCTTGTTTTGATTTAACCAATGCAAGAAGTAGCTGGTATCTGTC
>VAPM010248040.1_pt1 | contig 15614 bp, 17 predicted proteins | sample 3395091 | NCBI WGS metagenome assembly VAPM01 (sample SAMN08290445, study PRJNA428436) | hydrothermal vent metagenome | isolation source: Deep-sea hydrothermal vent chimney 3 | place: Pacific Ocean: Juan De Fuca Ridge | reverse complement strand
CGATCAGCTTTTGGATCGGCATTGATAGACCCGCTATATGTCTTCGTGTTTCTTGGCCTGTTTTCACCGGGTCCGAACGTGATCATGCTTTCAGCGTCAGGGGCAAGATTTGGATTCAAACGAACGGTTCCACACCTGATTGGTGTCGCGTTCGGGGTTGGTGTGACGGCTGGATTGACCGGTTTGGGGATTGCAGCGGTACTGAAGGCCAACCCGGAGCTAACATTTGTGCTGAAGACAGCCGCCGGCGTGTGGATCCTGTGGATGGCGTGGAAACTGTTTCGCGCGACGCAACCACACGTAAATTCAAAAGACCGGCCGCTGACTTTTATCGAAGCAGTGCTGTTCCAGTGGATCAACCCCAAGGTCTGGGCAGTGGCGCTGGCGGCGTCTTCTGGTTTCACCTCGGGACTTGGACCGGTTGAAGAAGCGGTAAGGCTGGCCACAGCATTTTCAGGGATAAATCTGTTTGTCTGCATATTCTGGACCTACGCCGGATCGCTGCTGGCGTACCTTTTGAAAACGCCTGCGACCTGGGTGATCTTCCTGCGGGTGATGGCGATAGCGATGGCCGGATCGGCGCTGTTCGTATTCCTTTGAATTTTGGGATTGCCAAATTGCCGCAGGAGGCTATGGTGCCGCGCATGGTTAAGGTTCGTAAGACATATCAAGGGGCGCCCGGATTTATCGGTGTGCTTCCGGCTATGCCCAAGGGCGGAGTCCGTCTTGCGACTGGCTATGGTTCCCGCGTCATGTTGAACGCTTAGTACCCGCCCAAACCCGAACTTAACCCAACTTTTCTACATCGATATATTGACAGGAGAACAGCATGTATAAGCTGTTTGAGAATCTCGTAGACCCCTTTGCGGAATACGAAACCGGAACCCCGCCCAAAACACTTTGGGCCTATTACGCAGAACAATTGCGCCCGTTTAAACGCTGGATTCCGGCCATGTTGCTGACCGGGCTGTTTGCTTCGTTTTTTGAGGTGTGGATGATCTATTACGCCGCGCGGCTGATAGATCTGATGACTGCATCTGGCCCCGCTGATTTTTGGGCGGTGCACCGGATGGAAATTATCGCGGTTGGTGCCGCGTTCATGCTTTTGCGCCCGGCTTTGTTTGGTATTCAAAGCCTGTTCCTTGAGCAGGTTTTGGTAAGCAACCTGCAGGACAGGGTGCGCTGGCGTGCGCATAAACATTTGCTGGGCCAATCCATGAGCTTCTTCCAGAACGATTTTGCCGGGCGGTTATCGAACCGTGTCATGCAGATGGGACCGGCTGTTGAAGACAGTGTTTACATGATGTTTGAGGCAATCTGGTACGCGATTACATTTATCATCGGGGCGTTGTTTGTACTAAGCGGAATTGATTGGCGAATTGCCGTGCCGCTGTTGATGTGGGTGGCGGCCTATGGGGCTTATACCTATTGGATCGCCATCCGGGTTGCTGTCGCATCTGAAAAATATTCGGATGCGCGATCTGTCGTTACCGGTCGTGTGGTGGATGCCTATGCCAATATCGAAACAGTAAAATTGTTCGCAGGGGGTCCGGCGGAAGAAATCTATGTTCTGTCGGCAATGCGGCGAATGCGGCTACGGTTTCAGCGGTTCCTGCGGTTGATGACCGAAATGGATTTCAGCCTGAACCTGTTGAATGGATTTCTGTTTGTCGGCGTTATTGGTACAGCAATTTATTATTGGGTTAACGATAGCGTAAGTATCGGTGAGGTTGCAGCGGTGATCACATTGACGGTGCGCCTTTCCGGGATGAGCGGCTGGATCATGTGGGTAACAACGCAGCTTTTCAATCACGCGGGTGTTATCCGCGAGGGGTTGCGTTCAATCGCTGTTGAACACTCAGTTATCGATAAAACAAATGTGCCGCTTAAGGTATCAACGGGCGAAATCCGGTTTGAGGGTCTGACCCACCATTATGGCAAAGACCGCGGCGGCCTGAACGATGTAACCCTGACCATTAAACCCGGCGAAAAGGTTGGATTGATCGGGCGCTCTGGCGCTGGAAAATCGTCACTGGTCAATCTGTTGCTGCGTTTTCGTGACATCGAACAGGGCAGGATTTTGATTGATGGTCAGGATATTGCCGACATCACCCAGACCAGCCTGCGTAAATCAATTGGTGTGGTGACACAGGACAGCTCCTTATTACACCGCTCAATCAGGGCGAATATTCTGTATGGCCAGCCCGACGCAAGTGAAGATGAAATGATTACTGCTGCAAAACGTGCAGAGGCTCATGAATTCATTCTGGAGCTTGAGGATCCTAAGGGGCGTACCGGTTACAATGCCTATGTCGGTGAGCGTGGCGTCAAGCTGTCCGGTGGTCAGCGGCAACGGATTTCCATTGCGCGGATGATCCTGAAGGATGCGCCTATATTGGTATTGGACGAAGCCACAAGCGCGCTGGACAGCGAAGTAGAGGCCGCCATTCAGGAAACGCTTTATGGGGTCATGCAGGGCAAAACCGTTATTGCGATTGCTCACCGTTTGTCTACAATCTCGGTGATGGACCGGATCATCGTGATTGATGACGGCCGCATCGTAGAGCAAGGCAGCCATAGTGATTTGCTGGCGTCCAAGGGGCTCTATTCCAAGTTCTGGAACCGTCAGTCGGGCGGATTTATAGGCACCGAGGAGGCCGCAGAGTGAGAGTCGCTGACCTGATAGATCCTTATGCCCCCGCCGATGGTCCGCCGCCGCAGACACTGGGGGCATTTTTCCATTGGGGGATCAAAGGGGCGTATCCGGTGATCGTGGTTGCCTGCGTGATAACCGGATCTGTTGGCACGCTAGAAGCGTTCACAGCCGTTTTGCTGGGCATGGTGATTGACGCGGTACTGACCAGCGGTGCCGATCGGTTCATGGCGGAAAATTTTGGCCTGTTTGCATTGTTGATTGGGTTCTTTGTAGTGCTTCGCCCGGCCCTGATGGGGCTGGGTGCATTGTTCAATATGTATATCCTTGGCCCGAACGTCATCACCATGGTTTTGTCGCGTATATCGCGCTGGACCCTTGGTCATTCGGTACAGTTTTTCGACGATGATTTTGCCGGGCGCATAGCGACAAAAGAAAATCAGGTCTCACGGTCGATGTCCGAAGTTGTGGTGGAGACGGTCAATGTCGGGGCATTTGCATTGGTATCAGTTCTGGCGTCGATTGCGCTGATAGTTTCAATAAACCCTGCGATTGCTCTGGTGCTGGTTGCATGGCTGATTGCGTATTATTTCCTGATCCGCTGGTTCCTGCCCCGCGCGCGCCATCGTGCCAAGGCCCGGGCAAACTCCCGTGCGGCTGTCACCGGCCAATTGGTGGATACGATAACCAACATCAAGACCGTCAAACTGTTTGCCCATGACGACCATGAAGACAAAGCGACCCATCAGGCCATTGATGTGTTGCGTGAAAAATCCCTGCACTGGGGCGCGTTGTCTGTTTCGTTTCGCTTTGTGCTGATGACATTGGCCGGGGTTCTTCCGGCCAGTCTGATCGGCGGAACGGCCTATCTGTGGTCGCAAGGTTTGGCGTCTGAGGGTGACATCGCAGCCGCTGGCGCGATTTCGATCCGGTTGGGGCAGATGGTTGGTTGGGTCAGTTTTACACTGATGCAGATTTATTCCCATATCGGCGAAGTGGAAGACGGCATGAACACCCTGACCCCGCCACACGGGTTGCTGGATGCAGATGCGGCTACGACCCTGACGGTCAATACAGCGCAAATTGAATTTGTCGATACCAGCTTTGCCTATGGTCGGGATATTGGCGGCATCTCGGGTATCAACCTGACGATCAAACCGGGCGAAAAACTGGGAATTGTCGGGGCCTCGGGTGCGGGTAAATCCACGCTCGTCGCGTCATTATTGCGGATGTACGATATTGAGGGTGGCAAAATTCTGATCGATGGGCAGGATATTGCGACTGTGACTCAGAAAAGCCTGCGCCGCAATATTGGCATGGTGACACAGGATACCGCGATGTTTAACCGCTCGGCGCGCGACAATATCATGTACGGCAAGCCGGATGCCAGTGAAGAAGATATGCTGACCGCCGCGCGCAAAGCCGAAGCTCATGACTTCATTCTTGACCTGCAAGACCACAGGGGTCGGCAAGGATATGAAGCCTTTCTTGGTGAAAGAGGCGTCAAACTTTCGGGGGGTCAGCGTCAGAGAATTGCGCTGGCACGGGCGATCATTAAGGACGCGCCAATTCTGGTGCTGGACGAAGCCACAAGCGCGCTGGACAGCGAAGTCGAAGCTGAAATTCAACAGGCGCTTGCCACCGTGATGGAAGGCAAAACCGTTCTCGCCATTGCCCACCGACTGTCCACTATTGCCCGGATGGACCGGATTGTGGTGATGGAAGCGGGTCAGATTGTTGAGCAGGGAACCCATGGCGAGCTGCTGATAATGAACGGCCATTACGCCCGGTTCTGGAACCGCCAGTCTGACGGGTTTATCGGCACCTCGGAGGCGGCTGAGTGAAGCGGGTGATGATTGTTGGCTGTTCCGGTTCGGGGAAGTCTACTATGGCCGTGGAGCTTGGGAAAATTACCGGACTACCTGTACAACACCTGGATTTGATCCATTGGAAACCACACTGGATTGAACGGGAGAAGGCAGAAAAATCTTCCCTCATTCACAATATTGAATCGCAGGATGAATGGATAATTGAGGGAAATTATTCTGCGACATTTCCGAACCGTACTGCCCGTGCCGACGTTCTGATATGGCTGGACCTTCCGCTTGGGTTGCGGGTCGTTAGAATTCTGAAAAGACACTATCAGTTTCGTGGAAAAACCCGGCCGGATATGCCAGACAATTGCCCTGAGCGGCTTGAGCGGAATTATATTAAGTGGGTTTTGTTCAAGGCAAATAATACGCGAAGTGAAATTGCCCAAGCCATCGCCGATGCGCCGCATCTGGATGTCCGGCATATCCGCACGGCCAGGGGTGCTGATACTTTCCTGGAGTGGTGCCGACAGGATGCCTGAATTTACAATTGAACGGCTTGGTCATCTTGGTGATGGCATTGCACGGGGTCCGGTCTATGCGCCGATGACGTTGCCGGGTGAGCTGGTGTCAGGCGAGGTTGAAGGTGATCGTTTAACGGACGTCAGAATAATCACCCCATCAACCGACCGCGTTCGCCCTCCCTGTTCGCATTTCAAAAGCTGCGGCGGATGTTCCTTGCAACATGCCTCGGACAGTTTTCTTGAAATCTGGAAAGAACAGGTGGTTCAAGAGGCGCTAGCGGCGCACGGGCTGGATGCTCCGGTTAGGTTGGTGGCGACGTCTGCGGTCAATTCGCGTCGCCGCGCCACGCTGTCCGGGCGCAGGACCAAAAAGGGCGCCATGGTTGGACTGCACGCGCGCGCATCGGATGCGATTGTAGAAATTCCAAACTGCCAGTTGATGCATCCTGATCTGATTAGAGCGTTACCGGTATTTTGTGAAATTGTGGTGATGGGTGGGTCTCGTAAAGCCGAAGTTTCGCTGGCGGTAACGTGTTCGGATGCTGGGATTGATGTGGCGGTTACCGGTGGCAAACCGCTGGACGCAGCACTGCAAATGAAGCTGGCAGCACTGGCAAACCAGCGTGGTTTGGCGCGGGTCTCGTGGGATGGCGAACTGGTTGCCGAATGCCGCCCACCTGTGCAGCAATTTGGATCGGCCAGTGTTGTACCGCCCGCGGGTTCGTTTTTACAGGCAACGGTTGAAGGCCAGGAAGCGCTGGTATCTGCCGTTAAACGGGCTGTTGGTTCCGCTAAACGTGTCGTCGATTTGTTCGCTGGTTGTGGGACGTTTTCGCTGCCTTTGGCGCTGGAAGCAGAAGTTCACGCAGTAGAGACTGAGCAGGCAATGTTAGGTGCGCTTGATACCGGATGGCGCCATGCGATGGGGTTGAAGAAAATCACAACCGAGGCAAGGGATCTGTATCAACGGCCCTTGATGCCGGATGAGTTGAAACAGTTTGATGCGGTTGTCATTGATCCGCCGCGTGTTGGGGCAGAGGCTCAGACGGCGCTCCTGGCAGAGGCTGGAACTGCCCGGATCGTATTCGTGTCGTGTAACCCGGTGACGTTTGCGCGTGATGCGCGGATATTGGTAAATGCAGGGTATCAGATCGATTGGGTGGAAGTCGTTGATCAGTTCCGCTGGTCATCCCATGTGGAACTGGTCGCGTCTCTGTCGAAATGTTGATCAGGGACCGGGTTTCACGCGCCCGGTATTGGGCGTATAGTCTGGCCAATAATAAGGGATAGGTAGAAAACAATGCCCATAAGAAGAGCAGTGATAGTAGGTGGTCTGGCCTTGGCCGTAACCGGGTGCGCCACCAAAACCAGAACCTATAATGGACCGGAAGTAACTCGTGTGGTTATTCAAAAGGGTGCACGGCGGATGTTTCTGCTGAATGGTCCGACGGTGCTACAAACCTATGAAATTGATTTGGGTTTTGCGCCAAGGGGCGACAAGAAGATAGAAGGCGATGGAAAAACACCCGAGGGCACGTATTTCATTGATCGCAAGAACCCAAACAGCAAATTCCATCTGTCACTTGGAATATCCTATCCGAATGAACAGGATATTGCCGAGGCTGAGGCGTTGGGCGAAGAACCGGGCGGTGATATCTTCATTCACGGTGCCAGCAGTGTCTTGGGCCAGCGCGGAACCGACTGGACCTTTGGTTGCATCTCGGTTTCCGATCGCGAGATAGAAGACGTCTACGCAATGGTAAATGAGGGAACGCAGGTGGACCTGCATCCCTGATTATGGCGTTTTGTGTTTTTTCTAGAACACTGTATCGACCCGGCAGCCGAGGCAGTGTTTGTGAAACCAACACGTTCGGCTAGCGGTTCGATTCAAATCAAACGCAAATCGCTTTAGCCACCGGTGACCATCGTCCACCAGATTTTGCCGTTTGATTCCTGAAACCATGAAAACCCAAGGGCGACAGCATTGCTGTCCAATATTACTGACCGGGTGTCGGGTTGATCCATCCATGCTGCAAGTGTCTCAAGCTCTGTCTCAAAACTTTCGGAAATGTTTTCGCCCAAGGGCTGGCCCGCATAACCGGATCGCTGCACCCGATCAATTGGTGATGATCCGTCGGACCCGAAATGCCAGGGCCGGTTTTGCACAGACATATCGCGGGAATGGGTTGCGGCGGCGGCGGTTAGTTGGGCGTTCAGCTGAACTGGTCCTGCTCCGGCGGCCTGACGTAAGGCATTCACCGAATCCAGTAACCGGAATTGGATAGCTCCGGTATCTCGCGCAGTGATTCGATATACCTTGGGCAAAGGTTTTCCATCCGGGCCAATTGTAGATGTTGGCGTCGCGGCGCAGGCCGACAATATGAAAACAGACGTAAAAAGAAGAATGAAGAAACGAAGCATCGGGTACCACCACTGGAATAATTTTGACAAGCAGTACCGTGATGTTGCCAAAGGATCAAACGCAACAATTCGTTACCCGCAATTCTGATGTTGGTTTGAATTGTGATTGCTGCAATAGCACCATAGTATGCGACGGAGCATTCGGAGAGTAATTATGTCAACCAGCAACAATAGTAAAATGAACCGGCGCTCCTTTATTGTGGCGGCGACAGCCAGCGGGCTGGCGGCCCCGGCACTGGCGCAATCAACTGGTACAGTAGAGATAGAGGCGGAAATTTCGTCGTCGGTACGGCGCAATATTTCCAGCTTTCGTACATTGCGGTGGCAGCCCTATTTTGGCTCACTGCGTAAGGGGGCTATACTTGTCGATACAACGTCGCGGGCCTTGCATTATTGGTCTGAAGACGGGGCGACTTATAAACTTTACCCTACCAGCGTACCCTTGAGCGAAGATTTAACCCGCCGCGGTCGCACGTCTATTATCCGCAAAGTTGTTGGCCCTTCCTGGAGCCCGACACCGGCGATGTTGCGTCGAAATCCTGATTGGCCTTCCTATGTGGCACCGGGTCCGGATAATCCTCTGGGCACCCATGCGCTCTATCTTTCGTGGAAGTATTACCGGATTCACGGGACCCACGACACGCGCAAAATCGGCCGCCGATCATCGAATGGTTGCATTGGCCTGTTCAACGAACAGATCAGCGAGCTGTTCAATTATGCCAAAGTTGGCACTCAGGTGTTGCTTATTTGACGACAATCCCATCTGAGTCAGGGTATAAATTCAAAATTTTGCTGGATTCTGGACACCTTAACTGCATATAGGGGCAATACACGTACCTGTATTGGCCGATGCAGTGTTGTTATTGCTATCGGTGTACTTGGAGGAAAAGTATGAAGAAAATCGCACTTGCCGCTGCAATCGTTGCAGTTGCCGCAACCGCTACCTTTGCTGGTGGTCTGGACGTTCCAGTAATGGAACCAATGGTTGTAGTTGAAGAAACCTCTGCTTCGTCAGCTGGTGGCTTCGTTGTTCCACTGATCCTGTTGCTTCTGGTTGCTGCTGCAATCGCAAACAACTAATCAGTTGATCTAAAATTCAAAAAGGCGGCGGATTTCTGCCGCCTTTTTTATTTGGGTGTGGCAGTCATAACCCGCTATTCTCAAAATTTTCAGGAACACCTAGACGGCTGCATTCTTGCGCCGTAAGGTATCTGGGCATATGCCGACACAGTTTCATTTTACGTTGGCCCACCTGGAGAAAAAAATATGAAGAAAATTGCTCTTGTTGCTGCCATCGTTGCAGTATCCGCAACTGCTACTTTTGCTGGCGGCCTGGATGTCCCAATGATGGAACCAATGGTTGTTGTTGAAGAAACCTCTGCTTCGTCAGCTGGTGGCTTCGTTGTACCACTGATCCTGTTGCTTCTGGTTGCTGCTGCAATCGCAAACAACTAAATTTCTACACCAAGATTTGAAAAGGGCGGCAGAAATTGCTGCCCTTTTTCTATGCGTAAACGAAAATCTAAATCCAGCCAGCCAGATTTGACGAAATAATCCGGGTCAGAGCATCTATATGCGCGTCGTCGTCGTTTAGGCAGGGGATATAAGTGAAAACCTCACCGCCAGCGTCAATAAACGCTTCGCGAATTTCTTCGTTAATTTCTTCCAGAGTTTCAATGCAATCTGCTGAAAAGGCCGGGGCAATTACGGCGATGTTTTTCTTGCCGGATTTGGCCAGCCGGGCGACCTCTTCTACTGTGTAGGGTTGCAGCCATTCTTCTGGGCCAAATTTAGATTGAAAACTGGATGCAATATCACCGTCCGTCCAGCCAAGCCGTTCCTTTAGCAACCGCGTGGTTTTCTGGCACTGGCAATGATAGGGGTCGCCATTTGTTCGGTAACGCTGTGGCATACCGTGGTAAGACACCAACAAAAGGTCGGGGCGATTTGCGATATTATCGTAGGCTCGTTCGACGGATTTTGCCAGCGCATCAACATAAGTCGGATCGCCAAAATATGCCGGGACTGTACGTGCGGCAGGCTGCCACTTTTGATCCATCAAAACACGGAAAAACTGATCATTTGCTGTGGCAGTCGTGGCGCCAGCATATTGTGGATAAAGTGGGAAAAACAGAATCTTACGGCAACCGTGCTCAATCATCGCTTCAACACGTTCTCGGGTTGAGGGGTTCCCATAGCGCATACAGAAATCAACCTCGACGGCATCGCCATACTTATCGGCCAGCGTCTGGGATATTTTAGCGGTCTGGGCTTTGGTAAACGTCAGCAGCGGGCTTTCATCCGCCTCGTTGTTCCAGATTGAACGATAAGCAGCCCCCGATGAAAACGGGCGCTTGGTCAGGATGATCAATTGCAACAGCGGCTGCCAGCGCCAGCGCGGGTAATCTATAACACGCCGGTCAGACAGGAATTCGTTCAGATACCGGCGCATAGACCAGTAATCGGTGGCGTCTGGTGTTCCGAGATTTGCCAGAAGAACCCCGATTTTTTCTTTGGGCAAACTGATATGATCAGCGGGGCTATGTTCAGGCAGAGTCGGCCCCGTTGGATTTTTACCAGTCATGTTTCGCGCCCCGCTACCTTTGGATCACGGAGATAACGGGTTTTTCGCGGGGGTCAAATACGTTTCAGACCCGATGGATCATCCAGCGACTGTTCACTGGTATTAAGCGCGTCGGCCAAGCGGGTTGTTGCTGAACCGGGGCGCAGCGGTTTTGGCTGGCTTTCAGCGGGCGCCCAACCGGTTAGGGTGATCAACTCAAAGGTCGCCGGTATGCGCCCGTCCTTGCCGTAGTTTGTTTGATAGCGTTGCACAGTGTCGTTCAGAACCGCGCGACGCAGGGGGCGGCGATCCCGGTTTGCCAAAGCGTTGGTTTCACCCATAGACCGCAGGTCGTGCATTAGCTCAATTGCTGAATCATAATGCGCTGTCAGCTTAATGCTATCGGCAACCGGCAAAGCCAACCCTGCTCTTTGCAATAACCCGCCAAGATCACGAATTTCGCCCATTGGGACGATACGGGGTGATAAACCGCCGGTAATATTCACTTCAGCTTCGCTTAGGGTTGCTCGAAGTTCATACAGTGTTTGCCCGCCCAGAAAGACCCCTAAAAATAATCCGTCAGGTTGTAGTGCGCGCCGCGCCTGTACCATTTGCCCGACTGGATCATTGCTCCAGTGCAGTGTCATGGCATGGATCACCAGGTCATGGGCAGCTTCATTCAAAGCCAATGCGTCGGTGTCAGGAATAATCTTTGCCCCAGACACCACATTTTCCCAGATGTTTGGAAAACCGGTCACGATAGCGGGTGACGTAAAGGTTCTGTTAACCAAAGCAAGTCTTTCCTGAACCTCAATCATGGCTTCATTTTGTAGGAAGGTTGCCGGCTTGGACATCGCCATGGCTCGGTCGCGGTGGCGCAATAGGGCGTCTCGGTCAGTTAGTCGTGGCGGGTTTTTCATCGCGGTGTCCTTGGTACTGGCGCGGTAATTTAGGAGCGAACAACTGAAATGCAAAGGGCATGGCAGATTATTTACCCACCCCAATGTATCAGCTGTAATGCGTTGATGGGTGAAGAACATGCCCTTTGTGGGGATTGCTGGCGGGAAACGTCGTTTATTACCGGATTGGTTTGTGAGGCCTGTGGCACGCCCCTGCCCGGGGAAGCAGACACGGTTGAAGCGCTGTGTGATGACTGCATGACCATCGCACGGCCCTGGGATAAGGGGCGGGCTGCGGTACTATACAAAGGCAACGCGCGGCGGTTGGTTCTGGCACTGAAACATGGTGACCGGCTGGAACTGGCCAAGCCAATGGCGCGTTGGCTGGTTAGTTCTGTACGCCCCATCCTGCGCCCCAACATGGTTGTGGTGCCGGTCCCGGCCCACAGATCGCGGCTGTTTAGGCGGCGTTATAATCAGGCAGCATTGATTGCGAATGAGCTGGCGAAGATTGCAGCGTTAACGGTGCTACCTGACGCGCTTGTGCGCCTCAGGCCGACGATTGTGCAGGACGGCATGGGGCGCGACGCTCGTTTTCGAAATATGTCGGACGCTATTACACCCCATCCCAAACGGGGCGCGCAGCTAGATGGCAGGGCGGTTCTATTGGTGGATGATGTTATGACATCCGGTGCTACTCTGGCCGCCGCAACCGAGGCTTGTCATGCAGCAGGCGCATCGTCGGTTTGCGTTTCTGCACTGGCACGCGTTGCGAAGGATACCTAAATCCCTATAGTTCGCGCAAACTAGGGAATTTGGAAATGAAATCTGTCGAAATCTATACTTCACCGCTTTGTGGCTTTTGCCACGCAGCCAAACGTCTTTTGAACAAAAAGAACGTACAATTTACTGAATTCAATGTCGCCATCAATCCCGGCAAACGCCAGGAAATGCTGACCCGCGCCAATGGGAGCCACACTGTACCGCAAATTTTCATCGGTGAAACACATGTTGGTGGATACGACGATCTTGCGGCAATGGAACACGCAGGCAAACTAGACGCATTACTGGCCGCCTGAATGCTGCGCATCGCCCTGATACAGTTGAACGGGTCGGATGATCCGGTTGCGAACTTGCCTGTGACATTGGGGTATGTGCGAAAGGCGGCTAAGGCCGGTGCGCAATTTATTCTGACGCCTGAAGTTACCAATTGTGTTTCGCAGAGCCGTTCGCATCAGGCGACTGTTCTGCAATCTGAGGCGGATGATGTGACGCTGGCCGCGCTTCGGGCGGAGGCACGCGAGCTTGGTATTTGGATACTAATCGGATCTTTGGGGCTGCAAACCAATGATGCGGACGGGCGTTTTGCCAACCGGTCATTTATGGTTTCCCCGTCGGGGGATGTCGTTGCGCGCTATGATAAGCTGCACATGTTTGATGTGCAGGTGTCGGAAACCGAGACATTTCGCGAATCGAAAGGGTATCGGCCGGGGGACAGGGCTGTTCTTGCGGATACAGATTTTGGCGCGATTGGCATGAGCATTTGTTATGATATGCGATTCCCGCATCTGTACCGGGCTTTGGCAAAAGCCGGTGCGCAAATACTGACAGTTCCGGCGGCGTTTTCACCGGTCACAGGTGTTGCACATTGGGAAACGCTATTACGCGCGCGGGCCATTGAAACCGGGTGTTTTGTACTGGCCCCGGCGCAAACCGGTGATCATCCGATCAGCGTTGGTAAGCCGCGTCAGACCTGGGGGCATTCGCTTGCTGTTTCACCCTGGGGTGAAGTGCTGGCTGATGGCGGGGCGGAGCCGGGATTGATATTGGTTGATATTGATCTGGGTGAGGTAAAGACAACCCGTGCAAGGCTACCGTCCTTAACCCATGACCAAGAATTTACAGGCCCGGTATGAGTGAGCAAAATGAACCCCTAGCCGTTTCGTTGTTCAGCGAGATTTTTATGGTTGATCAGCTAGCGCGCGCCCGATTGACCAAAGCTCTGCCAAAAGGGATGGAAATCAGCCATTTTTCGGTGCTGAACCATCTGTCACATGTGCAGGCCGAACGAAGCCCGGCGCAGTTGGCGCAGACGTTTAGTGTGACCCGGGGTGCGATGACCAACACGTTGCATAAGCTGGAAAATGCCGGCCATGTACACATCCGCCCGGATTGGGAGGACGCGCGGCGAAAATTTGTGTGTATCAGCCCGGCGGGGCGCAGTGCGCGCGACATCGCACTGGCGGCAATTACCCCGGTGATCGGTGAAGTAGTTGACGCGATTGGGATGGATAAGGCGCGGGCGGCGTTGCCGGTGTTGCGGGAGCTGAGGTTGCGGTTGGCGCGTGATAGTTAAACCAAGCTGAACGCCTGACGGCGTATTATACCAGCCCTCCGGGCGACGCCTCCGGCGGAAGTATTTATGAACAGAAGAAGCCATGGATTCAGGCGGGTTTACGGCTGGTGCTCACGTAGTTCACCGACAGGTCACGATCAGAAAGTGACCAGTTCCGGCTTAATGGGTTAAAGACAAAGCCTTTGCGATCTGTTGGGGTCAGGCCTGCGTTTCTGATCAGCTCTTTCAGCTCATCGGGAGTGATGAATTTGTTCCAGTCATGGGTGCCTATGGGTAGCCAGCGCATCACATATTCCGCGCCGATGATGGTCATCATGTAGCTTTTGGGATTGCGATTGATGGTTGAGCACAGCATCACTCCGCCGGGTTTTAGCAATGTCTGGCAGGCCTGCAGATAGGCCTGTGGATCAGCGACGTGTTCAACGACTTCCATGTTCAGCACAGCATCGAACTGCTCGCCTGCATCGGCCAGGGTTTCGGCGGTGGTGTGGCGATAATCAATTTCCAGATTTGATTGTTTTGCGTGAACCTGCGCCACCGGGATGTTCCCGGCGGCCGCGTCTGCACCAACAACATCTGCGCCTAGCCGCGCCATTGGTTCTGACAGCAGACCGCCGCCGCAACCGATATCGAGAATGCGCAGGTCTGTGAATGGTAAGGTTTGGGTCAGATCACGACCATAAAGGGCAGCAATTTGTGCCGTTATGTAGTCCAGCCGACAGGGGTTGAGCATGTGTAGCGGTTTGAATTTACCGTTTGGATCCCACCATTCTGCGGCCATAGCTTCAAACTTGGCGACTTCGGCGGGGTCAACGGTATTGGCGGCTTGCATTTTTGGCCTCTTGGCTGGAATTCATCACAGTTCCCGTGGCGGGGGCGGATAATGCTGTCTATATAGTACGCGATGGATAGAACAGCAGGCCATAAAAGCGCAACGCAGTATTTGTTTCCGGTAATTGAGCCGTTTGATGCGCGGATGCTGGACGTGGGTGACGGGCACCGGATTTATGTAGAGCAATGTGGCAACCCGGATGGCCTGCCGGTGGTGGTGCTGCATGGTGGGCCGGGGGGCGGATGCAATCCGTCGATGCGTCGCTATTTTGATCCTAAGAAATATCGGATTGTGTTGTTTGATCAACGGGGCTGTGGGCGTTCAAGACCCCATGCCAGTATTGACGACAATACAACCTGGCACTTGGTGGCGGATATTGAATTGATCCGCAAAACCCTTGGAATAGACACTTGGGTTGTGTTTGGCGGCAGTTGGGGGGCAACACTTTCGCTGCTTTATTCGCAGGCCCATCCTGATCATGTGCGCCACATTATACTGCGCGGTGTGTTTCTGATGACGCAGGCCGAGCTAAGGTGGTTCTATGGTGGTGGCGCAGGTCAGTTCTGGCCCGATCTATGGGCACGGTTTGTTGAACTGGTGCCCGAAAATGAACGTGGCGATCTGATAGCGGCTTATAATAAGCGTCTGTTTTCCGGCGAGGCGATGGTTGAAACCCGCTATGCCCGAGCCTGGGCCGCCTGGGAAAATGCTCTGGCGTCGATCAGCAGTGATGGTCAGGCCGGGGGCGGGCCATCGGAATATGCACGCGCTTTCGCGCGATTGGAAAACCACTATTTTTCCAATGCCGGGTTTTTGGAGGTGGATGGGCAGATACTGCGCGATATTGATAAAATTTCGCATATTCCGGGGACGATTGTTCAGGGAAGGTTTGACATGATTTGCCCACCAATTTCGGCGCAGAATTTGCATGATGCCTGGCCAAAGTCTGATTTGAAGATGGTTGGCATGGCGGGGCACGCATTGTCAGAACCGGGGATCAGTGCGGAACTGGTGCGGGCGACGGATCGTTTGGTTAAATACAAACGCTGATCCCCCCTTGCAGACCCGGCCCATCCATTCTATATCCCCCTTAATAGCGGCGCGTTGGCTTCCACCCCCAAGGCTCCACCGGAATTTCAAACGGGCCGCGCGCCCGTTTTTTTGTGCTTACATGACGTACAAAAACGGTCACCCGGATGCGTACAAAACGTAAGAATGCGATCACCCGGATCGTAAGGAACTGAAATGAACGACCTGATTGCCAAAACTGCGATTGATCGTCGACTTGCTGAAATCATCCAGCCCGTGATCGAGGGTATGGGGTTTGAGCTGGTGCGCGTACGGCTGATGGGCAACAAGTATAGCACGCTGCAAGTCATGGCTGAACGTCCCGAAGGTGGGATCGAGGTTGATGAATGTGCGCAGATTTCGACGGCTCTTGGCGCGACGCTGGATGTCGAAGACCCGATTGAAGAAGAATATACGCTGGAGGTTTCCAGCCCCGGAATTGACCGCCCACTGACCCGGCTGAAGGATTTTGCAAACTGGGAAGGCT
>VAPM010798365.1_pt1 | contig 15622 bp, 17 predicted proteins | sample 3395091 | NCBI WGS metagenome assembly VAPM01 (sample SAMN08290445, study PRJNA428436) | hydrothermal vent metagenome | isolation source: Deep-sea hydrothermal vent chimney 3 | place: Pacific Ocean: Juan De Fuca Ridge | reverse complement strand
TAAAAAAAGCCCCGCCGTGAGGCAGGGCATCAGAAAATGTTAATCTAACAAAAATTATCAATTATGTTCGTTCTTTATTTATCCGTTGTGTTGGCAAGCAGTTTCTGCTGATATGCTTTCATCGCTTTCAGTATAACCGGAGGAATGTCATCAATATAAGCTTCATCTTTCTCTACGAAAACAGCGTTTATCGCTTTTTGAGAAAGGTGTTGTTCGACAATTTTCCGGGTGTTGAAAGGAATGTCATTGACACGTTCTTCTTCATCATTCGGAAAAGTGGTTTTAACCAGCTTCTGAAACAACGCTTCCGAAGGAACAACCGTCGTGCTCAAGGGGATATCGTTTAGATTTTCTCCTTCATCAGTACGTATAAGGGTGTTAAAATACTTGTCCTGATTTTTCTCAGGTTGGGCGCTTAAAATGCCGATTCCCACAAAAAGGAGAACCATTAAGACCAGGAAATATGTTTTTATCGTTTTCATGATTTTTATATTTTTTTTGTTCTGTATAAGGTTTATCCATAAGCGTGCCACAAATTATATATTATTAAGGAACAGGGTATTATAATACGATTTGATTTGCTATACCAACCAGAAATTGTCTGGTAACAGGACACTTTTGTTCGGTAGTGAACAGTAAACCTATTTCGAAAAAGATTGGAAGTAGAATTCCAGTAGTTTTTGAGAAGCTTCGTAAGGTGACAACTGCCGGTTTAGGATTTGAGTTTTGTATTTTGCGAGTCGTTTTTTTATTTCAGGATGGTTAAAGAAATGGTCGTGAATAGACTGGTGAATGGTCTCTTCAAATAGCTGGTAAGCCTGGTTTTTTCGGTTTTGTTCAAAAGAGCCATTGTTTTTTGTCAATTGAAGGAATTGTTCAATCTTGTGCCAGATTTCTGCCAGATTTTCACCGAAAAGAGCCGATGCGGTCATAACAGAGGGCTGCCAACCATTGGGAAGCGGGGGAAAAAGGTGGAGAGCATTTTCATATTCGCGTTTTGCCAGATTGGCACTATTTTTATTTTCGCCATCGGCTTTATTGATAACAACCAGGTCGGCCATCTCCATGATACCGCGTTTGATACCCTGCAATTCATCGCCACCGCCAGCGAGCATGAGCAACAGAAAGAAATCAACCATTTGTGCTACCGCTGTCTCTGACTGGCCAACGCCAACCGTTTCTACAAAAACAGTATCATAACCGGCTGCTTCACATAAAATCATGGCTTCGCGGGTTTTCCGGGCCACGCCACCCAGTGTTCCCGCGCTGGCAGAAGGACGGATGAAGGCTCGGTTGCTATTGCTAAGCTCTTCCATACGTGTTTTGTCACCGAGGATACTTCCCCGGCTGCGCATACTGCTCGGGTCGATGGTGAGCACGGCTACCCGGTGACCTTTCTCAATAAGATACAGGCCGAAACTCTCAATAAAAGTGCTTTTTCCTACACCGGGGACACCGGTAACGCCAAGGCGCAAAGCTTTTCCCGTAAGGGGAAGACACAACCTGATTAATTCGCTGGCAGTCTCTTGATCTTCAGGCAAAGTACTCTCAATCAATGTAATAGCTCGACTGAGCAGAGTACGGTCACCAGTTTGTATGCCCATGAAATATTCCTCAGGACTCACATAGTTTTTCCTGAACTTACCCGGTTTTCGCCGTAGCAAAGGGTTCACGATATCCGGTTTTTCCACGCCGGCATTTACCCTGAGGGCTCCTTTATTATATGATTTCCCGCTTTCCATTTATTAATGACAAAGGTACGTAAAAAGAAAGAGGTAGTTAGTGCTTGCCAGAAAACGTCAACTTCTTTCCCGACTCAATCGGACAGGATGTTACGTTTGTTTTGAGACAAATCTTATGTCGAACTCAGGTTATTAAGTCACTTACATTAGGTTCAGTCGTTGTAAGTGTAAAGTACTTTTTCTACCGTTACTATCAAAACACCTCTTGAGCCGGGAAATATTTTTTTTGTCAGCTCCGCCAGGTTGCCGGAAGTTTGTATTTCGCCTTTTCCGGATAGTTTGCATCCCTGTCCGAATTTGCCGGAAGGCCGCTGCATGCTTTTTGAGCCTATCAACAATTCCACCAAACTACCTTTCCTGATATTCTCCTCGGTTTTACGGTATCCCCACACGGGAATTTTCACTTCTTCCCCATCAACACCAAGTGTTCTTGCATAGTCGCCCCATGTACCAACGGTATGGGCTTTCTCATCACCGCTGGTAACGATGGCGATAAACTCTGTTTTGTCCAGCACATTTTTCCATTGTTCTTTTTGTTTTTTCATAATTTACACTCCCTTTACCCCAGCCGTTTCAGCATGTTTACCTCTTTTTCGGTGAGGAAACGCCATTTGCTGCGCGGCAACTCTTTTTTGGTAAGGCCGGCGAGAAATACGCGGTCCAGCTTAATCACCTGATATCCGAGATGTTCAAAAATACGGCGGACAATCCTGTTTTTACCAGAATGTAATTCTATCCCGATTTGTTTTTTGTCATCGGCGCCGGCCACATAAGCAATGCTGTCGGGGACAACCTTACCATCCGACAACTCTATCCCATCAGCAATACTGAGCATGTGGTTTTTGGTGAGGTTTTTGTCGAGGAACACGTGGTAAATTTTCTTAATACGAAATTTGGGATGCATCAGCTTTTTGGCCAGCTCGCCATCGTTGGTAAACAGCAGCAGCCCCATCGTATTACGATCCAGCCGGCCTACGGGATAAATACGTTCCGGGCAGGCTTTTTCCACCAGGTTCATCACCGTGCGCCGGTTAAACGGATCATCGGAGGTGGTCAGGAAACCTTTGGGCTTGTTGAGTAACAGATAACGGGGCTTTTCTTGTTTCAGTGTCTGTCCGCCAAACGTCACCTTATCGCCGGGCATAACTTTGGTACCCAGCCGGGTAATAACCTCTCCGTTTATTGTCACCGCGCCGCCTTCTATAAGCTGATCGGCAGCACGGCGTGAAGCCACTCCCGCGTTGGCAAGATATTTATTCAAACGAATGCCTTCGGTGGGATTTTCCGATTTCGCACTTTTTTTTCCAGATTTTCCGGGTTTATCGCGATGAGGATTTCCTGGTTTTGAAAAGGGTTTTTTTCCTTTTTGAGGCCTTTGTGATCTTTTTTGTACTGTCATAATTTCCTTAGAATGAGGCTGCAAAATTAATTAATACTCCATAGCGGTTGCTATGCTTTGCAGAATTTATTATATTTACCTGATTTTTTGACCGGCGTAACTATGAAAAATGAATTTATCACACTGGCCTCCCTGACATATATGCGTGCCCAGCTGTTGAGTGCCCGGCTGGAGCAAGAGGATATTGAAAGTTTCATGACCAATGTGAACCGGATAAAAGAAGGCCCGGGAGGCGTTCAGGTTATCATTAAAGCGGCTGATCTGGAAAAAGCGGTACTCGTGTGGGAAAGTTTCAAGTCTGCCTACGGCAAAGAAAAACAGGAGGCTGTTGACTTTATGCGTATTGCCAGGCGGATTCTGGTACCTTACGATTTTACGCTACATGCCGAAAATGCCGCATTGTATGCCTTGCGTATTGCCGCCAAAATGAAAGCCGATGTGCAGTTGCTGAATGTTTATTTCGACCCGGGGGTAGTTCCTTTTTCCCAGCTGGAAAGTTTTAGCTTCACAGCAAGTTTTGATGACATAGGTCTTGAAGTAGAGCAGGAGGCGGCCGGCAACCTGAAAGCTTTTTCCGAAAAGCTGAAACAGATACTGAAACAAAACAAAATCCGCGGGGTGAACGTGTTTTACGATTTGGTGAAAGGTAGCGCTGTATCTACCATACTGGCGTACATCAAAATATACAAACCCGGGCTGGTGATTATGGGTACACGAGGTAGTGATCTGGAAGGGTTGCGGTCATTTGGCAGCGTTACGGCCAAAGTAATTAAAAAAGCCGCCATTCCTGTTCTTGCCGTGCCTAAAGATTATCCTGCGGGCGATTTTACAGCCCCCAAAAGAGTGTTATATGCCACCGACCTCGACAACTCCGATTACTGGGCATTGAGTAAGCTGGCTTCATTTGTCAAACCGTTTAAGTCTGATATTTTCTGTGTTCATGTTTCGGAGGAAATTGAGAAAAAGGAAGAGATATACATGCACAAAGTGAAAGCTTTCGTGATGGATACGCTGGGTGTGAAGAAGCTGGAATGTGGACTGCTGGAGTGCCTCGATCCGCAACTCGGGCTTGAGGATTTTATCAAAGAAAAGAAAATCGACCTTGTGGCCATGACCACCCGTCATCGCAGCCTGATATCACGGTTTTACACACCAAGTGTAACCCAAAAATTCCTTTTCCAGACGACCATCCCGTTGCTGGTGTTTCATGCACTAGCCCCAGAAAAGAACTAAACAGCGTAAGGGCTTGTGAGAAAACAGCCCAATGAAATCAACGAAGTAATTTTATGGTTTTTCGTGGATGCAACCCGGCACAACTGTCTGCTGACGACTTTGTCTTTTTCAGTTTCTGAATATTTGTAATTTTGCTGAAACAAAACGTGAGCTATGGCAAATATTTTCACAAAAATCGTCAACGGAGAACTTCCCTCCTACAAGGTAGCCGAAACGGAAGATTATTATGCTTTCCTGGATATTTTCCCACTAAAAAAAGGGCATACGCTTGTCATCCCGAAAAAAGAAGTAGATTATATTTTCGATTTAGATGACGAATTGTATTCCGGTCTGTTTGCCTTTGCCAAAAAGGTGGGTAAAGCCATCGAAACGGTGATTCCGTGCAAGCGTATGGGCCTTACCGTCATCGGGTTGGAAGTACCCCACGCCCATATCCACCTTATCCCGCTGGACGGGCTGTACGACATAGACTTCAAACTCCCCAAACTCAAGCTTAACGAGGCTGAATTTGAGGAGATTGCATCAAATATCCGGAAAGCTTTTGAAAAGCTTTAACTTTTCAGTCTTTTAGAACAAGTATCCCAGTCCGACATAAACGCCACTTGTACCATCCTGTGCATCGAAGGCCTTCCCATATTCAATAGAAACAATGAAGTTCTGGTTCATGGCTATTTTCAATCCGAGACCGGCACTGTTGTGTAATTTCTCAGCATTGGTTTTAAAATAACTACCCAGCTGGTTAGCAGGAACGTTGCTGGTGTTAATTTTCGTTTTTTGGATAGCCATACCTGTATCGAAGAACAATACGGTGCCGAGGTAAAAATTTTGATTTGCCATGGAAAATTTCACAAACGCCCAGCGGAGTTCAAAGTTACCGTAAGCGATACCATCACCCACAATACGGTTACGAAGAATACCTCGCAGATTTCCGCTTCCTCCCAAGCCTTCATTATAAGCTTTGGAAGAGTGAGCATAGAAAATAAGCGGAGAGATGTAGAAAGGACTCTGGCCGGCCAGGGTAAACTGAGCACCGAGGCGATAATCAAAAAACAACGTGTTTTTAGCCAACGTGATGTATTGCCGTTGTGTGATAGAAAGTTTCAAAAACTCCGATTTCGTACTGGACATAAATCCGGGGGCTCCGGCCAAAACCGTTGTAAACCAGATTCCCTTGTTAGGGTTTGCTTCGTTGTCGCGACTGTCATACTCAAACCCGGCTTTAAAGACGGTAAATGAACCTCCGTATTTTTCGTTCTGAGGGATTATACCCCATTTAACATATTGATCATAAATACTTGCAGTATCAGGAAGCATATCTGCTGCTTTTCTCCCCTTATTCAGATGAGCAATATCCACCGGTTTAACATTGATACTATAAAAGCCCACACCGGCAACCCAGTGAACAAATTTATTACTGAAATCTCCACGAAGATCAACTTTTGCACGGAAAAATTTCCTTTTATAACGATAAAAAACTTTCGTTTTATACGCAGGGCTTTTAGTATCAACCCAGGAAGGGTTGTAAACAGCATCATAGCCGTTAAATCCATAAAAGGAATAAATCTGATCGGGCAGATAACTTATGTCAGCGTACACACGAATCCCCTTAATAAGTTTTCGGGTATCATAATTAACCCTGAAAATTCCGCTACCCCTTGTAAACCGGCTGGCCTCAACATACAACGACCGTTCATAATTAGGATAAATGCTCCCATCACCGTAATCATACAAGTTCATAAGAGCGCCATACTGAAAACCCAAATCGCTGTCGAACGAAACTACCGGTAAGGCGCCGATGTTCCAGCCCGTTTTAATTTTGTCGGTTTTGGTTGTCTTCTCCTTTTTGGCCTTTTTGCTTTCTTTTTTTCCGGTTTCCTGTGCGGTAACACTCAACGCAAACACTAAAACCAAAAAAGAAATAAGAACCGTTTTAGTAGTAAATTTTTTCATGGTAAGTTATATTTATTGATAATTATGGTTTCTCCGAAAAAGCTTGCCAGCATATTCTTTTTTTTCATTTAAGAATTATTATGAAATGATTCGTGTGGCTTTTTATCAAGCTGCTAATATAAATTATATCTTCGTATTTCAAAACTTTTTAAAGATAAATTTGTATAAAACAGGAGATATCAGGCTTTATTTTACATTTTTCTCGTTGGTTTTCCTTCTTTTTTTGGTTTTCGCCACACAAAGCAGGCTACAAGCTCAAACGGAAAGCGCCAATATTGTAGGTATTTACGGCATACTTATGAGCAGTGATACTCTGCAACCTATTCCTGATGCACAAATTTTTAGCCGCGACAACTACCTCGGTAGTTTTAGTGATACCAGCGGCCGGTTTTACATTACTGTGGCTCCTAACGATTCCATTATGTTTTCCTCACTGGGATACATCACAAAAATTATTCCTGTAACCGACAGTCTTCTGCACAGGAAACAACCTATTACTTTTTACATGACACTGGATACCGTTTTAATTCATGAAATTGTTATCCACGCTTTTTGGGACTACGAAACATTTAAACAGATGATTATTCACATGAAACCAGCACAGAGCAGCTATGATATTACGGAAGACCTGGAGAGACGGCCGCTTTTGTATAAGGCGCGGCAGGGGAGCTTTGACCTTTTCAGTCCGATACAGTCATTGTATAATCTGCTCAATGAAAAAGCAGTCGTGCAGCGAAGACTTATTCACAACCGGAAAATGTATAACCGGAAAATGATTAAGCTGGGACGACCGCAGGACACCATTCCCACTACGCTTGACTATATGCGGGATAAAATACGTCAATAGTACAATTGTCATTGCTTTATTGCTGCACATAAGCAAGTGCAGCAATGCTCAGCCTGACATTCGGAATTTCTAACAGTTTGTTACCACAGGCCTCCAGCGTGGCCCCGGTTGTAATAACATCATCCACCAAAATCACATGTTTTCCTTCAAGACGATATCCCTTTTTAATTTCAAAGATATCTTTTACATTTTCCCATCGCTCATAACGCGATTTTTTGGTCTGCGAAGAGGACTGAATGTTCCGGTAAAGCACATCGGATAATACACGGGCATACATATTGGAAGCCATCCCTTCACTAATCATCATGCTTTGATTATACCCGCGTGTGTGTTCCTTTCGCGGATGTAATGGAACGGGGATAATAATATCGGCCGTACGAAACAACCTGCTGTCGTTTAATTTATTACCAAATAACTTGCCGAGATGAGTCCCTATTTCCCTGTTGCCTTTGTATTTCAGTTTGTGGATTAGCTGCTGGGTTCCTCCCCCCTTACTGAAAAAGAGAAAGGAGGTGGCCGAGACAAGCGGAAGCCGTCCGTTAAAGATATCCATAATTTGGTTCTCCGGGGAAAGCTGAAAATTAGTGCGCGGCAGTTTATAAAGGCAGGTAGTACACAAAATCTCTTCCTGTTGGTGTAATGATTTTCCACAGAGCCGGCAGCTATTTGGAAAAAACAGTCCCAACAGATCAGAAGTCCATGTGGATAATTTAATGTTCAAAGGATTAAAAATTATTGCAAAAGCCTAAAAATACAGATTGTGTTTGTTCATGTCAAGATAGCGGCTCACAGAGAAGAAAGTGGAAAAACCGGTTACTGCCATGCCCAGCAAAACGACAAATACATACACCAGACCTATCATCTCGGTACTCTCGATAGCTGCCAACTCGGGTAGATTCTCCCGGGCAATAGCCAAAACAGCCGTTAGTAAAGCCAAAGCGATAAGAGCACTATAGAAGCCCTGCAATACCCCTTTCCACACAAACGGCCGGCGAATAAAGCCCCGTGTAGCACCAACGAGTTGCATGCTTTTTATTACAAACCGCTTGGAATAAATTGTCAGCCGGATACTGTTGTTCATCAATGCAACAGCTATTATCAGCAAAATGGCACTTAAAACCAACAAAACTAAGGTGATTTTACTCAGGTTTCTGTCAATCTCCTGAACCAGCGATTTCTGGTAGTAAACTTCTTTGACAAATGATTTCTTCAAAAGCTGGTTCTCAATTTTCGAAATACTGTCGTTGTTGGCCCAGGCAGCATTAAACCTTACGTCTATGGAAGGTAGCAAAGGATTGTCACCTTTCCCGAAGAAATTCACAAAATTATTTCCAAGACTTTTTTTCAACCGATCAAGGGCTTCACTTTTCGTGATATAATCGGTAGTTTTTACATAATCACGTGTATCCAGCTGTTTCTGCAAGCGAACGACTTCGGCATCTTTGACTCCAGGCTTTATAATAATTTCGAAACCAATATTTTCTTTAATATAATTGGATAATATTTTGGCATGTACAACCAGTAACCCTAGAAATCCCAAGGTAAACAACACCAGCATAATGCTAACGAGCGAAGTAAAATACGCCGTGTTTACGCGCTTTTTATAATATTGTTCTTCTTTTGCTACCATACGACCGGGCTAAATTAGCAATTTCCAATGAACGGACAAGCGAAAAAAGAGAGCAAAGAATGTAGAATTATAGATAGTGAACCGGTTTAAGCACCTACCATTCACAATTCACCATCCATTATTTAAGGTATTTTAAAGCTATTTAACAGGAAATTTTCACTTTTTTTAAATATTTTTGTTGCGCATTAGAAAAAATCACTTAAACCAAAATAGAATGAGAAAATATCTGATAAAATTAGCTCGGATTATGGTTATCATCCTCCTTGCAGGAATAACCTTTGGAGGGCTTTCTTCCTGCCAGAGCAAGAAAAAGCTGGCTAAAGATCAAGCCGCCGCTGCCTATAACACCAAAGTGCAACAGGCTAAAAAAGACCTGACTGCAATGTTAAACGGAACCACTGTCTGGACTCTTGACGAACAGTTTAAACGTTTGGACACCATCAAATCATACAATATTGATGACCAGGATGTAAAAGATCTAATCGTGAAAGTAAGCGACAAACTGAACACCGAAAAAGCCGAAGCCGAACGAAAAGCCGAAGAGGAACGGCTAAGAAAAGAGGAAGCAGCGAAAAAGCAAGCGGAACAAGCAAAATTTAATACCATTAACGAAAGTTTTGCAAGGATTGCGCAGGCCGGTTCTTACGAAGAAGCAGACAAAGAGATTAGCCGGACACTCGCTATTTTTGCTACTCCTGATGTGCCGGTATTGATAATCATCGACCAGGTAGATGGTGTAAATGACTATGACCGGCCCACCACGGCATCGCGTTTTTTGAACTACCTGAAAGATATGAAGTCCTATAACTATGCTGTGGAATCTGTGAAAAGGAATGCCGAAGGAAAAATTACAGAATTAGAACTCATTAAAAAATAAGCGCAATGAAAAATATAACTTATTCCATCCTTTTCCTGTTAGGAATGCTCGTGGTATTACCCGCAACGGCACAAGAAACACTTAACCCAAAGAGAAAACAAGCCATTGACAGTCTGGCACTGGAGAAAGTCCGCGACCTGAGTAAATATATCACTACCATTGGCAGCAAAGATACTCCCTGGAGTGAGGCAAACAGGGTAATTGACCGCGCCGAAGAACTTTTTATGCAGGGTTCCGAAATCGGGGTCTCCTCATTACTGAGACCACATATTGCGTATTATGGTGTTCGTAAATACTTCGAACGGCTGATGCGCCTTAACTACAGTAAAGTTGAAATTGAATGGTACAAAATTGATTATGTAAGCAACCTGCAACGACAACCAGATGGTACTTATGTAGGCGTTATTACTGTTTTTCAGAAATTTAAAGGCTATGACAAGGAGGGGCGTCTTGTTTATCAGGATACGACCAAAAAAGATATCACGGTTTATGTAAAACGTAAAGAGACCCAAATTGGCGGACGGATGGTTGGCTTTTGGGATGTACTGCTCGGCGATATGCGTGTAAAAGAGACACAGAAATAATAAACAGGAAAACTGTTCATTAAAAAACGCTGTTCTCCTCTGGAGCAGCGTTTTTTTATTTGTTGTTGTAAAGATTCATGGTACGGTCGGTGCCAAGAGTAGCAAAACTTTTAATGATTTCAACTGCCTTTTCGACCCGAGGAATAAGCAGGTCTGTTTCGCTGCGCGACCACTCTCCCAGCACATAATCAACCTGGTAGCCTCTGGGGAAATTATTTCCAACACCAACACGGAGACGTGGAAAAACATTGGTGCCCAGCTTTTCAATAATGTCTGTAAGTCCGTTGTGACCTGCATCACCACCCTGCTTTTTCAAACGCAACGTTCCCAATGGCAGAGCAATGTCGTCCAGTACGACAAGCAGTTTGTCCACTGGTATTTTTTCTTTTGTAAGCCAGTATTTTACTGCTTTCCCGCTAAGGTTCATATAGGTAGTGGGTTTGATGACCACCAATACACGTCCCTTAAATTTAAGCTTGGCGACAGAAGCAAGACGTTCGGTTTCGAATTTCGCTTTGAGGTCTGCTGCGAGGGCATTAGCTACTACAAAACCAATGTTGTGGCGGGTATTGGCATACTCGGCTCCGATATTTCCCAGACATGCAATGAGATACTTCATACGGTTAATTATTTATCTACCCCGGACAAAAATAAAGGGATAAAGCTTACGCCTTATCCCTTTACGAAAAAATTTATAAATTATTATTCTTCGGAAGCGGCTTCGGTTTCGCCTTCTTCACCCTCTTCACCTTCGGCAATAAGTTCATCATCAGAAACGCCACGGGCAGCTTTCACACTCACCACAACAGCATTGGCAGGGTCAAGAAACAGAAGCTTCTCTCCGGGAACTTCTTTCACCTTTATGGAGTTTCCAATATCCAAACCAGAGATGTCCAGTACAATATGGTCCGGCATATCTTCTACCAGCCCTTTCATGCGAATTTTGCGTAATCTAAGTTGTAGCCTTCCCCCCTTAATAACTCCGGGAGCCGATCCTTCCATTTGAACTGGGATAGCAAGCGTAACAGCCTTTCCGGGAATAAGTTCCAGGAAATCGGCATGTAAAACGATGTCGGATACCGGATGGTATTGAATGTCTTGCAAAATAGTTTCGAAGCTCTCTTTACCCAATTCGATTTTAATAATAAATACTTCCGGAGTAAAGATGATTTTTTTGAAATCTTTCTGGTCGATAAAAAAGTGTTTCTGCTCTTTACCGCCATAGATTACACAAGGGACTTTACCCTCGCTTCTCAGCTTTTTAGCATCTTTTTTTCCTACGTTCTCACGGAGAGAACCGCTCAATGATACTGTTTTCATGATATAAAATTTAATTATTTATTAATATTTGTCCCCAAATTAAACAGGGAACTAATGGACTCAAGATTTTCAACGCGTTTAATTACTTCGGCAAAAAGTGTAGCAGTAGTGAGTACTTTTACTTTGTCGAAACCTTCCTTTATGGGGATGGTGTCTGTGACTATGATTTCGGAAAATGGTGAGTTTTTCAATACTTCGCTGGCATTTCCGGAGAAGATAGCATGTGTGGCCAAGGCTCTCACGCTTTTGGCACCTTTTTCCATAATCAACTCACCGGCTTTGGTGATGGTTCCGGCCGTGTCAATAATATCATCAACCAGCACCACATCTTTTCCTTCCACATCGCCGATTAATTGCATTTTCTCTATAACATTAGGTCTGGAGCGTTGTTTGTAGCAAATGGCAAAACCGGTGTTAAGACCTTTGGCATACGACGCGGCTCTACGGGTTCCGCCTGTATCGGGCGAGGCCATCATCAGGTTGGGCAAGCCAAGTTTTTTCAAATAAGGATAAAAAATAACCGAAGCGTACAGATGATCCACCGGGATATCAAAAAACCCCTGAATCTGGTCGGCATGCAAATCAATGGTTATCAACCTGTTGATGCCAGCTGTAGTTAGCAGGTTGGTAATCAACTTTGAGCCGATAGAAACCCGTGGTTTATCTTTTCTGTCCTGCCGGGCATAACCAAAATACGGGATAACCGCCACAATTTTACGGGCAGATGCTCTTTTGGCAGCATCTATCATCATCAGTAATTCCAAAATATTATCGGCCGGAGAAACCGTTGACTGGACGATAAACACATCGCGTCCGCGGATGTTCTCTTCATAGGAGGTTTGAAACTCACCATCAGAGAAATTGATAACCTCTGATTTCCCCAGCTTACTTCCGTAAGATATTGCAATCTTCTCCGCAAGATAACGGCTTTGCCGCCCGGAAAAAATACTAACTATTGGCTCCCGCATGATGTAGTTGAATAATTGAAATGCGGTGCAAAAATAATATAAAAACGGATGTAAAACAGGTGCTTATTTATTTTTTACGGCATTTTTAGCGCCTTCTTTTACAGATAGTTGCAAAAAACTAAAGGGACAGAGCCATTCTTTCTCACGAGATTATTGTTTCAGTGCCACCTTCATATATACCGGATTATGGTCGCTGTTGGCAAAATTCAAATCGATGGTTTTCACCCGCAGCAGGGAAACATTGGGCGAAATAATAAAATAGTCGATCGTGGTGGTGCCGTTTTCGCCCCTGACAAATGGCTTGTAATTCTGCCGGTTTGAAGGTGCTGTAGGGTCGTAGGCCCATCTCCATGATGAGGGGAAGATTTTATTGCTCATTTGTACCTTCGTTGGAACAAAACGGTTGCCATCAAATTTCCCTGCCGGCCTGAAGTTTGGGGGGTTGGCGTTCCAGTCGCCGCCGGCAATCACATAATTTCCTTTTGCATACTCATCTAACATTTTTTTCTTCAGAACATTCAGCTCCTTTACTCTTAGCAGGCTGTCATAAACGTAAGCCGAATTATGTGTGTTCATTATAACCAGATCCTTACCATTAGCCAAAGGGAAACGTGTAAGGATAAAAGCCCTGTCCAGCAAAAACAACTTTTTCGGCCAGGATGCAATGAGTGGATAGGCATACCGGGTGGCCTCATCATACGGATAGTCGGTGAATGTCATCAAGCCACCTTTCACCGCTCCCAAAGGATCATACCAGGGAACTGGAACAAAAGGGCATTTATAATTGAAAGCAAAAATAGCATGACTTCCTTTTTTGGCATTGGTAATTGCCTTTACCTCATTAAAATCATAGGAGCGATGCGAATGCATATCCACTTCCTGAATAAACCAGAAATCAATAGAATCGTGGGAAGTGACAAAATGCTTAATACCGCTCAGGTATTTTTCGACCATTTTTTTAGAAGGGCGTACTTTTGTCCCGCCATCGTAAAAGAAATCCATCCCGGCGCCCAAACCGGCATAACCAATGTTCCACGTCATGAGGTTAAAAGTGTCCTTATCCATTGGCTCAATGGTTGTATTGTTTTCACCCGACATAAGGTTAATTACCTTGGCGGGACGATAATCGGTAACCGAAATATAAGCCAGAAAACCTACAAACAGTATGACAACAGCTAAAATAATGTAAAGAAGAATTTTGAAGAATTTTTTCATGATGGTAAAATTTTGTCCAAAATACAAAAAATATTATTAGAAGTCCCCTACACCAGCGGAACCTCTTCCCAGCTTCCCTCACGGAAAAAAGCAACGGATTTTATTCCGGTTTCCAATAACCGTTTCTTGGCATAGTCCATAAGATTGTCCAGTTCGTCAGGGTGATGGGCATCGGAAGATATTAAAACCGGTATCTGCATCGCTTTGATTTGTTCCAACGTTTCATCATCGGGAAACAGCCGCTCTGAACGTTTTTTATATAAACCGCGTGTATTCACTTCCACCACCAGATCTTTTTCTTTGATAAGCTCCAGCGTTTCGCTCACCAGACGGCGATACCATTTCTCCTCCTCGCTGAAATAACGACCGGCATTGTGCATTTTGATTTTGTCCAAATGTCCAACAATCTCAAACTGTTGGGTCTCAACCATTCGGTTTACTTGGTAATAATAGGTTTTGACAGCTTTTTTTATGTCGTTACCAAAATATTTCTGAAGGCCGTCATCATATCGTTCTCTTTTCGGACCATCGATAAACCAAAGGCCATCACCGTCTTCTGGCTGTACCAAATGTACCGCGCCAATGGCATAATCGAGATGTAATTTATCGCGCCAGAAGTTAAAATCATCAGACAATCCGGGAATAAAATCAAATTCCAGGGCACGATATAGCAATATTTGCCCGCGATACATCTCTTTTAGCCGTGCTGTTTCCCGCACATAAGCGTCAGCATTTTCCTCTTTTAGCGAAAACGTTGTGGGAAAAGGAAGAGGCGAATGCTCGGCAAATCCCATAGCCCGGAAACCGAGTTCCAATGCTTTCTTAACATAGGCTTCGGGTTCGGCTTTGCCATCCGAAAAAGTGCTGTGTTGATGGAGGTTGTAGTCTGCCATTATAAATTCCGTTTGCTGTAAATTATTCCTTCCGCGAAGGTAAGACTTTTAACTGTATAACGGAATTAGCATTTGCCCCCGGGATTGTTTTCCTTTGGATAGTTTATCCAGTTTTTCTTTTTCAACCACGGAAAGAATAAAAGGATAATTCTGTAAAATTTTATTATATGAAAAGCAAAACGGGATAAAAGAATTTTTTTATACCTTTGCCGCCCGCAAAAGCTTTTGCTTTTCATGCCCGGATGGCGGAATTGGTAGACGCGCTGGTCTCAAAAACCAGTGAGGTAACACTCGTGTCGGTTCGACCCCGACTCCGGGTACTTTTTTTAGCCTTTGTTGATGAAAATCGACAAAGGTTTTTTTATGCCTGTTATAAAAACTATTACTGAACCAAATTAGGAACAGACCTGTCCGCCTCTACCACTTTGTAAAGCTTGTCGCCCCGCCGCAGAAGAGAAGTTACGGGAAACGAACATATATCTCCTTTTTTAACACTCTCCACTGCTTCGAGGTCAAGTCGTATTTCGTTGAGTACGTCTTCGTAAACTCCGGTGGTAGTGCCAATAACCAGTATTTTGTCACCAATTTCCAGCGAATGTGTTTCCAGCTTTAATTCGGCTACCCCTATTTTGCTGTAGTAATTGGTGATTTTCCCGATATAAATTTTTCTTTCGGTAGCCTGGTTGCCGTACTCTTCAGTCCATTCACCGGTTTTATGTCCGAGATAATAGCCATCCCAGAAGCCCCGGTTGTAAACCTGGGTGAGGTCGGTATTCCATCGGTCGATGTTTTCCTGTGTGTAATTCCCTTCAAACCAGGCATTGACAGCCTCCCGGTAAGTCCGGGAAACAATCTTCACATATTCAGGAGAACGCCCGCGGCCTTCTAACTTCAGCACACGCACACCGGCATTGAGAATTTTATCGAGAAAAGAGACCGTATTCAGGTCTTTGGGCGACATAAT
>VAPM010205482.1_pt1 | contig 15622 bp, 15 predicted proteins | sample 3395091 | NCBI WGS metagenome assembly VAPM01 (sample SAMN08290445, study PRJNA428436) | hydrothermal vent metagenome | isolation source: Deep-sea hydrothermal vent chimney 3 | place: Pacific Ocean: Juan De Fuca Ridge | reverse complement strand
GGCCATGAGCGGTATCGCGCAAGGCGATCTTGAACTGGATATCCCCGCCCAGGACCACGGCGATGAATTGGGGAAAATGGCTCACGCCCTACAAATTTTCCGTGACAATACCCTTGAGGTAAAGCGCCTGGAGGACGAGCAGGTCGCAGCCCAGCGGCGCGCCGAGGAAGAGCGCCGCCAGGCCATGTTGGATCTGGCCGACAGCTTCGAAGCCGACATTAAAGGGATCGTCGGTTCCGTCGGGAGCGCATCAACACAAATGAAGGCCACCGCCGCTGGGATGTCCAGCGCCGCCGACCAGACCACGGTGCAGTCCCAGAGCGTCGCCCAACAAACCCAAAGCGCCTCATCCAACGTACAGATGGTCGCCACTGCGGCGGAGGAACTTTCCACCTCCATCCATGAAATCGGCGCCCAGGTGGAACGCTCTTCCACGGTCACGAAGGAAGTCGTTTCCGCCATCGACATGGCCTCCCACAAGGTCGAAGGGCTGGCCAATGCCGCCGATACCATCGGGGAAATCGTCTCGCTGATTACGGAGATCGCCGACAAAACCAATCTTCTGGCCCTGAACGCGACCATCGAGGCCGCGCGCGCCGGCAACGCCGGAAAGGGGTTCGCCGTGGTGGCGTCGGAAGTCAAGAGCCTCGCCGGGCAAACCGCCAGGGCGACGGATGAAATCAGCCGTCAAGTCGACAGCATCCAGTCCGCGACACAAGACGCCGTCGGTGCCATTTACACAGTCAGGAACACCGTGGCACAGGTTGATGCCATCGCCTCTGAAATTGCCGCGTCCATCGAACAACAGACCACCGCGACGTCGGAAATCGCTAAAAACGTCGAAGACGCCGCGACCTCCACACAGGATGTGTCGATTACCATATCTGGGGTATCCGAAGCCGCTGTCGTGACCGGAAATGCGGCCAACGACGTCCTCGCCGCAGCCGGCGACCTGAGCGTTCACTCCCAGGATCTAAGCCAACAAATCGAACGCTTCCTCAGTGAAGTGCGTTGCGCCTGAAAACGTTTTCCGCTTCCCCATCCGCGACACGGACGAAAACGGCCCCTGAAATTTCAGGGGCCGTTTTCGTTCGTGTCGTTCATTTAAAAGAATTCAATATATTGTGTGTCTTTATTATTTAAAAAACCAGTAAATACCAAAGCATGCCACAACATATAACCAATTCATAACAGCATGTATTCATTGCTGTTACATAAATCCTGTAACACGAAAAGAGCAATTTAGGAGTAATACCAAAGATATGACATTACTACCTTTTCCCGTTTGTCAAATCACGGTGAAGTTCCCTTATTAAGGTATATGACCTTGAAAATGGTCTCAGGAAAAATCTTTAAGAAATTTACCCGTAACAACGTTGAAGTGTTGGAGAGCGCCATGTTGAAAAAGATCAAAATAGGATCAAAAATTTATATCCTAATTGGACTGTTGCTTTCTTTTGGAGCCGCAGCTTCACTTGCCTCATACATACAGATGAGTAAAATCGGCAAGGAAATCATTGCAATCGCCGATAACGACCTGCCGCTCACCAAATCCCTGTCAAACATCGCCAACACGCAATTGGAACAGGCGATCCTTCTGGAAAGAACCTTGCGGGCAAACAACGTGGCCACACAAAGCAATCCGGCGGCTTTAAAGGCGCGCGTAAACGAATATACGACGAAAATCATAAACGAAATCGAAGCCGCCAAGACCCTGATCAAACGATCTCAAGCCAAAGCGAAAACCGAAAAAGACAAAGCAGAGTTCACCACCCTGTCCAATTCCATTGCGAAAATTGAAACCGCGTACAACACCTATCAACAAAGCATCGAAGAGGTTATGCAGAAAATCAACGCCGGCGATATCGCGGGCGCAACGGTTCTGGCGACCCAAACGCAAGCCCAGATGAAGCAGCTCGATCAAGAGGTTTCCTCGCTCTCAAGAAACATCGAAAACTTCACCCTTGCCGCCACCAAGAAAGCGGAAAGTGACGAAGCAACCGCGATTCTTCTCATCGTCACGTTTTCCGTCACCTCGGCAATCTTCGGCGCGGTGTTCGGCGCCATGATCGCAAGGGGCGTCTCCAAGCCGGTGATGGGTATCAGCGACGCCATGGAAAAAATTTCCGGTGGCGACTTCGACGCCGCCGTGCCGGCTCAGGATCATGAGGACGAAATCGGCGTCATGGCGCAAAAGCTCCTGTTCTTCCGCAACCAGTGCAAAGATGTGAAACGCCTGGAAGAGGAACGAGCCGAAGCCAAACTACAAGCCGAAAAACAACGTCGCCAAACCATGATGGAATTGGCGGATCGCTTCGAAAGCAACGTAACAGGCATTGTTCAAAATGTCGGCGCGGCTTCGTCGCAAATGAAAACCACGGCCAGCGGTATGGCATCGGCCGCCGACCAGACCACGGCACAATCCAGCACCGTGGCGGCGGCATCGGAACAAACCACCACCAACGTGCAGATGGTTGCGACCGCCTCGGAGGAACTGTCTGCTTCCATCCATGAAATCGGCGTTCAGGTCGAACGCTCAACGGCGGTCACCTCGCGGGTTGTCACGGCCATCGACGGCGCCTCACAGCAGGTCGAAAGCCTGGCCGGGGCCGCCAACACCATCGGTCAGATCGTGGCCTTGATCACCGACATTGCCGATCAGACCAACCTGTTGGCGCTTAACGCAACCATCGAAGCCGCGCGCGCCGGAGAATCCGGCAAAGGCTTCGCGGTCGTCGCCTCTGAGGTCAAGAACCTCGCCAGCCAGACCGCCAAGGCCACCGAAGACATCAGCAAACAGGTCGGCGGCATTCAGGCGGCAACGGAAAATGCGGTAAAGGCCATCTATGAAGTCAAGACCACGGTCTCGGAAGTCGAAGAAATTTCTTCGGAAATCGCCGCCGCGATCGAAGAACAAAGTGCCGCAACTGCGGAAATCGCCCGCAACGTTGAAGAAGCCGCAAGTGGTACCCAGGATGTCTCAAGCAACATCCTGGGCGTCTCCCAGGCGGCGACACTCACGGGCAATGCCGCCAACGACGTGCTGGCCGCAGCGAGCAACCTTAACGAACAGTCACATGATTTGCATGAACAAGTCGAAATCTTCTTAAAAGAGGTTCGTTGCGCCTAAAGACCCCCCGCATAACGGCAGGAAAAGCGGTCCCGAAAATTCGGGACCGCTTTTTTTATTCAAACGAAAACGACGAAACGACTACACCGCAATGATCGCCGCCGCCACCGCACGGTCTTCGATCGCCAGAACATTATAGGTCCGACACGCAGCCGGCGTGTCCATCCATTCCAGGCTCACGCCATGCGCTTTCAAGGCCTGACGCAAGTCTTCCGGTGGCAGGTAAAAGGTCCGACCGCACCCGACGATCAGAATTTCAGGAGGCTGCGCACTGTCGATGACGCAACGCAAACCTTCCCACGTCAATTCAGCGTTCCACAAGATCGTTTTTTCGGGAAATACGATCACCGACCCTACAAAATCAACGCCGCTCAAACGGAAAGCGCCGTCGCCGTAGGCCTGCACCAACTGGCGTCCACGTGGCATCGGGGGCGTGATATCCGGCATGTCTTATGAAAGCGTCTGCTCGATCTTAGAAGGCTCTCCTTTAGGCGTCACACCACGATCGACCCCCATGTGCAGCAGCAACGGCACCGCCACACACACGGACGAATAAGTACCGACCACAACGCCCCAGATCATGGCGAAGGCGAAATCGCGAATGATTGGCCCGCCGAGGAAATAAAGCGCCAGCAGTGCCAGCAACGTGGTCAACGACGTCATCACCGTGCGCGACAAGGTTTCGTTGGCGCTCTCATTGAGGAGTTGTTCCAACGGCTTGGTCTTGTATTTACGCAAATTGTCGCGCACCCGGTCGAAGACCACCACGGTATCGTTGATCGAATAGCCCGCAATCGTCAAAACCGCGGCGACCGTGGATAGATTGAATTCGTGCTGAATCAACGCAAACAAACCGATGGTGGAAACCACATCGTGGCTCAACGCCAACACCGCAGCCAAGCCGAACTGCCATTCGAAGCGCAACCAGATATAAATCAAGATCGCCACGATCGCTGCCGCGACGGCGTAAAGGCCGCTCAAGAACAGCTCGTTGGAGACCTTCGGCCCCACCACATCCGTACGACGGTATTCCACACCGGAACCCAGCGCGCCTTTGACCTTGCTGACGGCAACCTGCTGCGCTTTGGCCCCACCGTTCTGAGGCTGTACGCGGATCAGGATGTCATTTGACGAGCCGAATTCCTGCAACTCCACAGACCCCAGCCCCAGCCCCTTCAACTTGTCGCGCATGGCGCCGATCTGATGGGGCGCGGCGGTCTTCACCTCGATCATGATGCCGCCGGTGAAGTCGATGCCGTAGTTCATCCCCATAATCGCGGTGATGACAATCGACGACAGCACCAGCAAGGACGAAAAAGCGAAGAAAATCTTGCGCCGACCCAGAAAATTGATATTGGGATCCTCAGGGAGGAGCTTAAGGCGTGGCATGGAACGTTTTCCTCACAGGACCAGAACTTTGGGACGGGTGCGGCGCAGCCACTCCGCGACAATCAGGCGTGTCACCCAAATGGCGGTGAACATGGATGACAAAATGCCGATGGCGAGCGTCACGGCAAAGCCCTGCACCGGACCGGAACCGAAAGCGAACAACAGCACCGCCGCGATCAAGGTGGTGACGTTCGCATCGACGATGGTGACAAAAGCACGCTTGTACCCCGTATCGATCGAAGCCACGATACCCCGCCCGGCTTTATATTCTTCTCGAATACGTTCGAAAATCAACACATTGGCGTCCACCGCCATGCCAATGGTAAGCACGATCCCCGCAATGCCCGGCAACGTCAACGTCGCCTGAAAAATCGACAGCAACGCGATGATTATCACCATATTCAAAATCAGCGCCACATCGGCATACAGTCCGAAGCGTCCGTAGTACAGCGCCATGAAAGCGACCACGGCCATCAAGCCAACCAGGGAAGCGATTTTGCCCTCTCGCACCGAATCGGTACCCAGGCCCGGACCGACGGTGCGTTGCTCCAACACGACCAACGGGGCCGGCAACGCGCCGGCGCTGAGCAGCAACGCCAGTTCCTTGGCGCTTTCAGAGGTAAATGTCCCACTGGTGATCTGACCCGACCCGCCGGGGATGATGGATTGAATGACCGGCGCACTGATGACCTTGCCGTCGAGAACAATGGCAAAGGGCTTACCGATATTGCGCCGTGTAATATCCGCAAAGCGCTTGCCACCGACGGAATCGAGACGGAAATTGACTGCGGGTCGGCCATTTTGGTCGATGCCGAGGCTGGCGCTGACGAGGGTATCACCGCTCACCGCCACGCGACGCTTGACCAGATACATGCGCGGCCGGCCCTGCGCGTTCACTTCATCGACGGACGGCAGCAGCACCGAGCCCGGTGGCACGCGCCCCGCCAAGGCCGCGTTCAGGGACGCCCTTTCATCAACCAACTGGAACGTCAGTTTGGCGGTTTTTCCCAACAGACGCTTCAGTTCTTCCGGATTGCCGTCGCCGGGAACCTGCAACACGATGCGATCATCGCCTTGACGAATGATCGTGGGCTCTTTGACACCGTTGGGATCAATACGCCGCCGTACGATTTCAATGGACTGCTGCACCGCGGCGACACGACGTTCCTTCAAGGTCCGCGCCGTCAAATTCATGGTGATGCCGCCGGTATCGGAAAGATCGGTCGAAAGCCCGGTATCCAGGCCCCGCACCAGGTCATAGGCTTCCTTGGCGCGCAATGGATCCTTGATGGTAACGGTGACCCCGATATCGAGGACCCTCAAACCCGTGTAGCGGATGCGCGCCTTGCGCAGTGCGGTTCGCATGGAATCGACCAACGCTTCCAGGCGTTCCTTCACCACGGCATCGGTTTTGACCTCAAGCAACAGGTAGGATCCGCCTTGCAGATCCAACCCCAGACTGATCTGGCTTTTGGGCATCCAACCGGGCAGCGCTTTCGCCGCTTGAGAGTCCAGTAAATTGGGGGCGGCGAAGGCGAAACCCAACGCGCACAGGCCGACAATCAGCACGACCTTCCAGGTTTCAAATTTCAGCATTCAGGATTTATCCCCATAACAACCCCATACATGACGCATCAAAGATTCAACCGCCAAGCAGTTTTTTCAGACCGCTCATCGGCCCCTTGGGTGGCTCTTGAGCGTCCCCTGCGGATGTGTTTCCACCGCCGTTCTGACCGGCCTTATCGACGGGCTCGGTCTTGGCGAGCACGCCCGCCACCTGGCTGCGTTCGACACGCACCCGCACACCGTCGGCAATTTCGACTTGAAGCTCGTTCTCGTTGATCACCTTGGTGAGGGTGCCAATGATGCCGCCCCCGGTCACGACCCGATCCCCACGACGAAGGGCTACCAGCATGGCCTTGTGCTGCTTCATCTTTTTTTGCTGCGGACGGATCAGTAAAAAATAAAAGACCACGAAAATCAGCAACAGCGGCAGCATCGACTGCACCAGACTGGGTTGCCCGGCGACTTGCCCGGCCTGTGCGTATGCGGGCGAAATGAACATTGAACACTCCTTTTGCCCAGGAAACGGGGGCGACCCAGGAAAGGGACCCCCCAAAAAACCGGGCTCTTGCAAAAGACACGCGGAATATAACCTTCTGCAGCGCGGATGCAAACGCCTTTGACGTTTTCTTCTTCCCCGGGCGGACTTGCACCCCATTGCCTCGGCGCATTGACGAAACCACAAAGTGTATTTACCGTCCAAAATCATGGTCGATCAAGATTTAACCCCCGTTTTGACACGTATCGCCGACGCCCTTGAACGTTTGGCTCCCGCATCCCCCGGCGCACCTGACTTCGACGCCGCGGACGCTTTTCTATGGCATGGCGCCAGCGAATCGTTGCCGTGCGTCCACCATGTCAACCGCGTGGCCTTCAAACTTTTAAAGGGGATCGAGCCCCAGGCAGATATTCTGCTGGCCAACACCCGCCAATTCGCAAGCGGCTATGCGGCCAACAACGCCTTGCTGTGGGGGGCGCGCGGGGCGGGAAAAAGCTCGCTCATCAAGGCCGTGCACGGCGAAGTCAACGCTGCCGAACCTGGCGCACTGAAACTTGTGGAAATTCATCGCGAAGACATTCAGACCCTGCCTCGCCTATTGGAAATCCTCAAGTCCGCAGCGCATCGCGTGGTGCTATTTTGCGACGACCTTTCCTTCGACGCCGACGATGCGTCCTATAAATCCCTAAAAGCCGTCTTGGAAGGCGGACTTGAGGGACGGCCCGAAAACGTCCTTTTTTACGCCACCTCCAATCGCCGTCATTTGATGGCGCGCGAAATGATCGACAATGAGCGTTCCTGCGCCATTCACCCCAGCGAAGCGGTGGAAGAAAAAGTCTCGTTGTCCGATCGCTTCGGCCTGTGGCTGGGCTTTCACAACCAGGATCAAGATACGTATTTTCAAATCGTCGAAGGCTATGCGGATCACTTTGGGCTTGATGTCCAGACCGAGAACCTGCGCGCCCAGGCCCTTGAATGGTCCATGACGCGCGGCGCACGTTCAGGCCGCGTGGCTTGGCAATTCATCCAGGATTTAGCGGGCCGCCAAGGGAAAACGCTGGAAGACAAGACGTTGGCGTAAGCGCGTTCACATCAAATATTTTCGGGGATCGACGACGTGGGAGCCCCGGCGCAGTTCGAAATGCAGCTGCGGCGTGGTGACCGATCCGGTGGAACCGACCTTGGAAATCACTTCTCCCTGCTTCACCTTGTCGCCGCGCTTGACCAACAACGTCTCGTTATGGGCGTAGGCCGTCACCCAACCGCCGGCGTGCTTGATCAACAGCAAATTGCCGAAGCCGCGGATTTCGTTGCCCGCGTACACCACCACCCCGTTCTCGGCGGCCCTGACCGGCGTGCCACGTTTGGCCGCGATGTTCACGCCGTCATTGTTCAACCCCTTGGAGCGGGGGCCAAAATTCAAAATGATCTTGCCCCGAACGGGCCATGCGAATTTCCCCCCGGCGCGCCGCGGCGGTCGTTCAGGACTGGGCTGCAAAAGACGGACCGAAGCGTTTTTTTTGCGCGCGCGCGGCGCAACCCGCGAGGACGTTGCTGCGGTGCGCGGAATGCGCAGTTTTTCCCCGGGGTAAATGGTGTACGGCAAACGGATAGAATTGATGCGCGCGATGGCGTAGGCGTCCGCGCCGTAGCGTCTGGCGATACCCGCCAGATTCTCGCCGCGTTGCACCGTGTGCAGCCGCCCCTGGGGCAGCCTCAGCCTTTGACCGATGGACAATTGATAGGGCGGACGCAGACCATTGACTTCGATGAGATCGCGCGGCGACAACTTATGGCGGCGCGCAATGGAATAGACCGTATCGCCCTTGCCGACCCGCACGGCGGTGGCGTTGATGAACGCATCGCTGCTCTGTCGATGTCCATACACGGAGGGACCATAGACGGGGCTCGGCGCCCCGTGCGAGGCCGGAAATTCAGCCCACCCGCACGCCGTCACACTCAAGACGGCACCAAGGGATATCAAACGACTGACGAAACGCATGGAATCGAGCATCATGGAAGCGAGTATGGCCGCTGAACGACACGGCTTCAATGTTCCGGGGCTTCCCCCTCGACGAACGGCACGAAGCGCACCCAGCCGAGATCGCTGATTTCGCTGCCTTCAAGCGTGCGCACGACCTTCAACAGGCGCTGGTCGTGCTGATCGTCGCCGATGGGCGCTACCATGATGCCGCCAACGGCCAGTTGCGCCACGAGAACCGGCGGAATATCGACCGCAGCGGCGGTGACGATGATGCGATCGAACGGGGCCTGCTCCGGCCAACCCTTGGAACCGTCGCCGAACTTGGCCGTGATGTTGTGGATGCGCAGCCGCTTGAAGCGTTCCTCGGCCTGCACCACCAGGGGCTTATGGCGTTCGATGGTATAAAGTCTGCGGCACAAAGGGGCCAGCACGGCGGCCTGATAGCCCGATCCGGTGCCGATTTCCAGCACCTTGCAACGATCGTTGAGCTCCAATGCCTCGGTCATCAACGCCACCACCAAAGGCTGGCTGATGGTCTGGTGATGACCGATGGGCAGGGCCGCGTTTTCAAACGCACGGTCGCGAAAGGCTTCGGGGACGAACAGATCGCGGGGCACTTTTTCCATGGCCTCGATAACCTTGGGCGATACGTTGTTTTGCCGCAGTTGCAAAATCAGCTGCATCATACCAAGGTTGCGCACGGTCTTGGCGGCGACCATCAGAAGGCCTCCGTCAGGGTCTTCATCATCCCCTTATGGGTCAGATCCAGGCTCAACGGCGTCACCGACACCACCCCCCTGCTTACGGCTTCCAAGTCCGTTCCGCGAAGGGTTTTGTCCTCGTCGCGCTGAGCGCCGATCCAGAAATACGGCGCGCCCTTGGGATCGCGTCCGCGAAGCAGTTCACAGCCGATTTTGCGCCGTCCCTGGCGCGTGATCTCGATACCCGTCACATGGTCCGCCGGACAATCGGGAATATTGATGTTGAGAAGCACACCGCGCGGAAAGGTAATGGCGGCCACGCTCTCCATGACCTTTGCCACGGATACCTCCGCCGCCTTCCAGTGGGCCTTGGCTCCGTCCGAGGCCACCAGGGAAAAAGCCGCCGACGGAAACCCCAAAAGGGTCCCTTCCATGGCCGCCGCCACGGTGCCGGAATAGGTCACGTCCTCGCCCAGGTTCCCGCCGCGGTTGATCCCCGACAGCACAAGGTCCGGCGGGTGGTCCTTCATCACTTCATGCACCGCCAGCATCACCGCGTCCGTAGGCGTGCCCGAAACGGCGAACCTGCGCTTGGCAAGTTTGCGGATACGCAGCGGAAAACGCAGTGTCAAGGAGTGCCCCGCAGCGCTTTGTTCCGTTTCCGGAGCGACCACCCAGACCTCCCCCGCGATGCGCTTCATCACGCGTTCAAGGGCCTTGAGGCCCGGCGCATTAATGCCGTCATCGTTGGAAATCAAAACCCGCGCGCGGGACAAATCAGGCACGCGGTCGCGCATATCAGGCGTCCCCCCCGATGACCTCAAGCCCCCCCATATAGGGGCGCAGAGCTTCGGGGACACGGATTGATCCATCTTCGTTCTGATAGTTTTCCAGCACCGCCACCAAACAGCGCCCGGCGGCGAGCCCGGAACCGTTCAAGGTGTTCACGAATTCAGGCTTTTTGCGTTCATCGCGCTTAAAACGCGCATTCATGCGCCGCGCCTGGAAATCGCGGGTGTTGGAACAACTGGAAATTTCCCGATAGGTGTTCTGGGCCGGCAGCCACACCTCGAGATCGTAGGTCTTGACGGCGGCAAAGCCCAAGTCCCCGGCACACAGCGCCACGGTGCGGTACGGCAAATCGAGTTTTTCCAAGATGCCTTCGGCACAGCGGGTCATCCGCGCCAGTTCCGCGTCGGACTCTTCGGGCTTTGTCACCGACACCATCTCCACCTTGGTGAACTGGTGCTGGCGGATCATGCCGCGTGTATCCTTACCCGCCGCCCCCGCCTCCGAGCGAAAACACCATGTCTGCGCACTGTAGCGACGCGGCAGATCGTCGGCCTTAAGGATTGCGCCCGCCACAATATTGGTCAACGGCACTTCCGCCGTGGGAATCAGCCAGTAATCGTCTTCTGTATGGAACAAATCCTCGGCGAATTTGGGCAACTGCCCGGTGCCGTAAAGGGCCGTATCCTTCACCAGTGCGGGCGGGTTGACCTCGGTGTAGCCGTTCTCACCCGTTTGCACATCCAACATGAAGTTCGCCAACGCCCGTTCCAGACGCGCCAGCGCCCCCATCAGCACCACGAAGCGTGCGCCCGACATTTTTGCGGCAACCTCGAAATTCATCAGCCCCAGACCTTCGCCCAGGTCCACATGGTCCTTGGGTTTGAAAGCAAAATCGCGCGGTATCCCCCACGTTTTGACTTCCACGTTATCGTTTTCGTCCGCCCCGTCGGGGGTATCGAGGTCGGGAATATTGGGGATGATGCAAAGCGTCGCGTTCAGCGCATCGGTTTTTTCCTTAGCCTCGGTTTCAGCCTTCGCCTGGGCGGCCTTGGATCGGGCCGCCTGTTCGATCAGTTCCGAGGCATCCTCGCCGGCGGCCTTGCGCAGACCGATCGCCTTGGCGGCTTTGTTGCGTTCGTTGGAGATATCCTGGGCGCGTGTTTCCAACGCGCGGCGTTCTTGATCCAGGACCAGAAGTTCGCAGCTCAAAGGTGACAGTCTGCGGCGTTTCAGTCCCGCGTCGAAATCTTCAGGATGTTCCCGGATTTTACGGATGTCATGCATATCTCACGTCCCCCAGGCACAAAATCAGCCTTCGCGATCCTGCGCTTCTTCGTCCTCGTCTTTTTCGTTTTGGCGCGCGCGATCACGCTCGATAAAGGCTACCGACAAGATGGACACTTCGTAAAGCAACATCGCCGGCAGCGCCAGACCGATCTGGCTGATGACGTCGGGCGGTGTCAGGATCGCGGCTGCGATGAAGACGAAAACAACCGCGTAACGGCGTTTTGCACGCAATCCCGCAGCCGTCACGATACCCGCACGGCCCAGCAACGTCATCACCACCGGCAGTTCAAAGGCAAGGCCGAAAACAAAAAGCAGACGCATCACCAACGTAATGTATTCGCTGACCTTGGTTTCCAACTGAATGGGCAAGCCACCCGCACCGGTGACGCTTTGAAAGCTGGCGAAGAACTTCCACGCCAAGGGGAAAACGAAGTAATACGCCAGTGCCGCCCCCAAGAAAAACAAGATCGGCGAGGCGATCAAAAACGGCAACAACGCCCGCTTTTCACCTTTATACAGACCCGGCGCAACAAATTTCCAAAACTGCGCGGCGATAAACGGGAAACTCAGAAACAAGGCGGCGAACATGGCCACTTTGATATGCGTGAAAAACGTTTCCTGCGGGGCGGTGAAAATCATCCGTTGCCCGCCGCCGGGATACGACTTCAAGACATCCGCCAAGGGCTGGGCGAGAAAAGAAAAGATATGCCCCGATACGCTATAGGTCAGAAAAAACAGCAACAAGACGGCAACCAGGGAATACACCACGCGCTGGCGCAATTCGATCAGGTGCGACATGAGCGGCGCCTTGCTGCTTTCGATCCCTTCCGCGGCGATCTCTTCACGGGTTTCGGGGGCGCTCATCGGGAAGGCTCCGTCTTGGGGTCGGATCCATTTTGATCGGGCAGAGGCATCACATCGTCGTCCAGGGAGATGATGGGCTGTTCGTTATCTCCTCCTGAAACGGGCATCACGGTTTCATCATCGCTGCCATCGTCGCTGACGTCTTGTGCAACAACGTCAATCACCTCCGCAGGGGCATCCCCTTGCGGATTGCCGATGGTTCTGTCCTCGTCCTCATCGAACTCCAGACTCTGCGAGAACTCCTTGCCCAGGTCGGCACCCAGTTTTTTACCGTCGGTCAATTGTTTTTTGACGTCGTCCAGTTCGGCTTCGCGCACCATCTCGTTGACGCCCGCCTGAAATTCATGCCCCAACTTGCGCGCCTTGCGAATCCATGCGCTCATGGTGCGGATCGCGCGCGGCAGATCCTTCGGCCCCACGACAATCAACGCGAGGAGGGCGACGACAAAAAGTTCTTGCCAGCCGATGTCGAACATGGCCGATGCTCACTTGCGAGAAAGTAAAAGATCAACCGCCGTCCACAGGGACGGCGGCGCGAAACGACAGAATCTTCCTTAAGAAGTCTTGTCTTTTTCCTTAACCTTGGCATCGACTTCCACGGCGGGCTTGTCTTCTATCGAATTCAAGCTCTCGCTTTTCGGAGCGTCCGTAGGATCATCATCTTTCAAAGCCTTTTTGAAAGATTTCAGCCCCTTACCAAAATCGCCCATCAAGCCAGAAATTTTGCCACGGCCTCCAAACAGCAGCAATACGATCGCCAGAACGACCACCCACTGCCAAATGCCAAAAATACCGCCCATGTGCAATCTCTCTATTTTGGAGGTTTCATAAATCGTTATTGCTCAGAAGCACACCAATGCGCGCCTTAAATAAGGACTTCGCCCGCCTTCTTGCCTGACCTTCATACAAAGCACACGCCCGGGTATCAAGGAAAAGGGTGAATACGACAAAAATAAAACATTATGGGCCATCGTTTCTCGGATCTTCACCGGGATCGTTTTCATCGTCTTTTTCCAAGGCCTGAACGGCACTTTTGACCGCCTCGGCGACTTGCCCCATGGCCGCATCAAGTTTATCGGCCGTGGCCTTGGTGGTGCCGCGGAGGTCCTGTTCTTGTTGTGGCTCCACGGCAACGAAATTTTCTGGCGCATGTGGCGCGGCGGGAACGACGTGCTGGTCTGAAAACTGCATGCTTTCCTGCACCTCCGCGGACGAACGCATCTCGCCGCGCACGCTGTAGGCCTCCAACGCCGGGCGGGCGTCGAGCAGACCCATGGCGCGCAGATCCTTGAGCCCCGGAAGCTGGCTGATGCTTTCCAGCGTGAAATGGTCGAGAAAGGCATCCGACGTGCCCCATTGCAACGGCCTGCCCGGCGTATCACGGTGGCCGCGCGGCTTGATCCAGCCTTCGGCGAACAAAACGTCCAAGGTTCCCTTGGACAGGCTGACACCGCGAATTTCTTCGATTTCGCCGCGCGTGACGGGTTGGTGATAGGCAATGATGGCCAACGTTTCGATAGCCGCGCGCGACAAACGCCGTGACACCTCGACCTCGAGATTAAGGCGCGGCCCCAGGTCTTCGGCGGTGCGAAACGCCCACGAGGCGCCGCGGCGCACCAAAACCACGCCGCGTCCTTCGTAGAATTGCTCAAGGGTGCGCAGCAACGCTTTCACGTCGGCCCCCTCCGGCAGACGACGCGCCAGGGCGCGTTCGCTCACCGGTTCGCTCGAAGCAAACAGCACCGCCTCCAAAAGGCGTAAAGGCTCGGTATCACGCGTGTTCATGTGTCGGAATCACCGTCTTCGTTGAGCTTTTCATCGGAAACGAAGGGCTTCTCCCACGCCTCGGTGGTCTGAAAGTAAAGCGGTCCATAAACACCGTCCTGGCGAAGGGTGATGCGCCCTTCCTTGGCCAGTTGCAAGGCCGCGCCGAAAGTCGAGGCCAACGCCGAGCGACGGGTCAGCGGACTGGCGATGTGGCGCGGTAAAAATGCCGACAAGGTCCGCCAATCGGGAACGTGGCGCACCCCAGCGCGTAAGCGTGAGAGAGCATCTTCGATGCTTTGCAGTTCCCACGAACGCTCGATGTGCAAGGTTTTGCCGCGCAAAGTACGGCCCTTTTGCTGCGCATAGGCCTGAAGCAGATCGGCAAGGTTGGCATCGAAAACCGTGTGCCGGTTCGTTTGAAAGCGTTCCGGTGCGCCGCGCGAATAAAAATCCCGGCCCAGACGCCCGCGTGCCATCAACGCAGCCCCGGCCTTTTGCATCGCCTCCAGGCGCTGCATCTGAAAGTGCAGCGCGGCGGCCAGTTCCTCGCCCGAGGGCTCTTCGGCACTGTTCAGTTCCGGCAATAAAAGCTTTGATTTCAAGTACGCCAGCCACGCCGCCATCACCAGATAATCGGCAGCGAGTTCCAGGTTATGGGCGCATGCCTCGGTGACGAATTTGAGATACTGCTCCGCCAGTTCAACGATGGAAACGTGGATCAAATCCACCTTTTGCTCGCGCGCCAGGCTCAGCAACACGTCGATGGGACCTTCATAGCCTTCCACGTCCACCACGAACGCGGCCTCCGGTGCCGCCGCGCACATCGTATCGCCATTCATGTTCAACGTATCGTCCGACATGGCGTTCCTGGTATCCCCCCCCCGCGCGGTGTCCTATCTGATCCCCGTGAGGGTGGCGATGATGTTGACCACATAGGTTGCGGGAACACCGATCAGCCACCCCAGAATATCCACATGCACCCCGAGTTTATCGCCGAGCCACGGCAGAATAAAGAGGACGAACATGATGATGGCGAAACCGTAGCGCTCCAGACGCGCCAACCAAAAGGAAAAAGGTCGCGGCAATATCCCCACCGCGATGCGCCCGCCATCCAGTGGCGGCAACGGAATCAGATTGAAGACCGCCAACACGACGTTGATCCATAAGGCATTAACCAGATTCAACTGAACCCAAGGCACCAGCGAAGCCGGAAGCCAATACAGCCCGTGCAACAACATGGCCGCCGCGGTAGCAATGAGAAAGTTTGCCCCCGGTCCGGCGGCGGCAACCAGAACCATGTCGCGACGTGGTGAACGCAAGGCGGCGAAATTGACCGGAACGGGCTTGGCGAAGCCGAACATGAACCGGCCACCACTCAACAGCAACAGCAACGCGGGCAGGATAATCGTACCGAACAAATCAATGTGCTTGAGCGGATTGAAGCTCACGCGGCCCATGCGTTTGGCCGTGTCGTCACCAAGCTTCCAGGCCACCCACCCGTGCGCGGCTTCATGCAGGGTCACGGCCAGCAAAACCGGCAAGACCCAAACGGAGGCGGTGAACAAAAATAGAGTGAGATCGAAATTCATAATCGGAGCATCAAATATCCAAAAGCCGCTCGAAACGACGACGCGCTTCCTTGGCAT
>VAPM010177685.1_pt1 | contig 15634 bp, 15 predicted proteins | sample 3395091 | NCBI WGS metagenome assembly VAPM01 (sample SAMN08290445, study PRJNA428436) | hydrothermal vent metagenome | isolation source: Deep-sea hydrothermal vent chimney 3 | place: Pacific Ocean: Juan De Fuca Ridge | reverse complement strand
TACCAGTCCGCCGGATAGGCAAACCGGCCGCCACAGGTCAGCAAGCCGTCAAAATCGTCAATGACCGCCGGAATAACCTCGGCCAGATAGGGCACGCCAAAGGGCAGCCCCCCGGCATCGGCCACCGCCTGAAAATAGCTTTTAGAGGCCTCATAGCGGCTGGCATCGCCGCTGGTATTCTCATCCATCAGGATGGCGATTTTCGGCTTGCCCATTGGCCTGTCACTCTGATCCGTTTTCAGTGTGCCCTGCCTAACACGCCAAACCCGTTAACCGTACAAAAAGTTGCTGGCAAACTTCGCCTGAAGTGCCGGCACCTTGGATACCAGCTTTAACCCGCCAAGGGTCAGCGCATGCTTAAACTTGTTTTTGGTGGTCAACAGCTTTCGCAACCGCTCTGCCCCCTCCATCACAATCTTGCCTTCCGCCAGCCGGGACGCCGTATAGCCCGACAACCCGCCATCGGCGATCCTTGCTGCCAGATCGGCGGCGTCTGATATGCCCAGGTTCATGCCCCGCCCACCGGCCGGTGATTGGGAATGCGCTGCATCCCCCGCCAGAAAAACCCGGCCCTTGTTGTATTGCTCAACATGGCACAAAGAGACCCGGAAACTGGCCTTGCGATGCACCTCGGTGACGTCCAGATCAATCGGGAAATCCAGCAATGCATCTTCGGTATTGGATACAAACCGCAGCCGGGTGCCGCCAATGGGAATGATCGCCGCCAACCGCGCCCCTGGCATCATACAAATGGTTGCTGATTTCAGATGCGGCCAGTTGGACACTTCCACATCGGCAATTGACCAGACATCGGGCAGGGGTTGGCAGTGGTATTTTATGCCAATCGCCTCGCGTGTGGCACTGCGGATACCATCGGCCCCGATCAGATAATCAGCGCTCAGCTTGCGCCCGTCGCTCAGTTGTGCCGTCACCTGACTATCGGTCTGGCTCAGATCGGCCAGCTCTGCCGAATAGGTAATCTCACCGCCCAGCTTCAGGAACGCGTCGCGCAATATTCCTTCGGTATGGTCCTGTGGCAGGCCCAGCATAATGTTGTACCCGTGCTGTATCGGCGCCGCTGTCAGGGGCAGTTCTGCCCAGATTTTGTCGCCGCGATAAATCCGGACCTGTTCATAGGACACGCCCTGCGCCAGCAGTTCTTCGGTCACACCCGAAGGCGTCAGTATTTCCAGCGACCGCGGGTTGATGCCCACGGCGCGTGACAGGGTTGAACCGCCGCTCCGCCGGTCAATGATCCGGGCGTCAATGCCGCGCCGCGCCAGCTCCACACCGGCCGTCAAACCAACCGGCCCGGCCCCCGCAATCAGTACGTTCATTTCGTGCCCCTTTGGTCTGAATAAGTTATCTGGTATCCAGAATTGTTTGACAGGCGCACAGGGGTTTGTCAAATTAATGACTAGCCAGTCATTAATATTCAGACGAAAGAACACGACTATGCCAAGCCAACCCAGATCACCGACATCCCGCGTAAACCGCCGCAAAGACGCACGCCCGTCCGAGATCATCACCGCCGCCCTGCAGGAATTTGCCCAAAACGGTTACGCCGCCAGCCGCCTGGACAATGTCGCGCGCCGCGCCGGTGTGGTTAAGGGCACGATCTTCCGGTATTTCCCCGGAAAAGAGGCGCTGTTCAAAGCCGCCCTGACGCCGCAATCTGAACCGCTGTTTGACATGGCCGAAACCATGGTCAAAACCTTTCCCGGCCCAACGCGAGATCTGATCAGCCTGCTGATCCAGCGGATTTACCATCAGGTTTTCACCACCGACCTGCACATCCTGATGCGCATCATCATATCAGAGGGTCACAATTTCCCCGACATCTCAAAGCTCTACTTTGATCAGATCATTTCCAAAGGTCTGGGGGTCATTGACCAGATCATCACACGCGGCATTGAGAAAGATGAGTTTCGCAATATTGATCGCACCAACCTGGCCATCATACTGATATCGCCGCTGATCACCGCCGTGGTGTGGAAATCAACATTTGAACCGTTCCAAAGCCTGGATATAGAAAACTTGTCGAAAACCCATATCGACCTGGTTCTAAAGGGGCTGGGATCTTAATCAGGGGCTCTGGGCGCAGCACACTTGAAATGCCCCGCCAAACCCCGTATCTGCCCTAAGTCAGTCAGCAAACGGAACGATCCCATGGCCAAGATTATGAACCCCCTTCAGTTTATCCAGCAGGTCCGCGCTGAGGTTGCCAAGGTCGTCTGGCCCGCGCGCCGCGAAGTGCTGCTGACCACCGGCATGGTGTTTGTCATGGCGACGCTAACGGCGATCTTCTTTTTCTTCGTCGATCTGGTGATCAGAACCGGCCTGCAGGGCGTGCTGGGGATGTTCGGCTAGGGTGAATAACCTAACGGCGTAGCGCCTCGGGAAATTCAAAATCAGTTTGCGTCGGCGTTTTGACGAACAGATCAAATAGTTCTGTATTGATCTCTAAATCGCAAGAATTTCGGGTTTCTGCCTGTGAAATCAGCCGATCCAGAAACCCATCATTCACCGGGTCCCATTCGCAGTTTGTTGTGTAATAGTAGGGATTATCGTTCTGGACGACAGCACACATCATTTCTTTGAAACGGATTAGCTTTATAAGCGGGCAGGTCACCGCTTCGTCCAAAGATGCGGTTTGTTGCTCTGTCAGGTTTGCAGGTGTTTTGCCGCCATAAAGTGCGGAATAATCCGCGCGTTTAGCAGACAAATATTCGAAAAAATACGCTGGTTTGTAGTTGGCAAAAATCATCGAATTCTCAAAATATGGAATTTCTTCCGCACTGGCAGGGTCAGTTGAGCCATGGGAAACCATCGCAATATTGTTCCAGACGTCGGCGTCATAGGGCGCTGCATTCAACGCCAGTTTTGCAAGCTCAAAATTTTCATCATGCACGTCCAGGTTTGCTCCGGGTCGAACGCCAAACGGGGGCTCTGTCAGGGCTTTTATCAATGCCGGGTTGTACGGGTCAAAACCCAGCTTTGCGCGGGTTGCGGCAATATTGGCTGCGTAAATGTCACCACTTATGGGCGGTGTTCCCTGAACATAAGATACCTTTTGGTCGTAGTTCCGGGCCATTTCGATATCTGTTTTACCTTCACCCGCTAGATACTCAAGAACCTCGTTGTCTGCACGCCTTGAATAACCTGGCTCCCAGTCTTGTCGGCGCGCGAAATCCAGATACGCCTCGTCGCTGGCCTCTAGGGCCACTCGGGCACGTTCTTTAACCGCTGCACCATAATTATAGGTATAGGCGGCATCCACCAAACATATATCCGTGTTGTATCCTTCAACATCGGTCACCAGATTGGCAAATTTTGAACAGATCAGTACGGCGCCTTCAAAGTTGCCGCCCCATTTTGGCTGGGTAACAGTAAGTGCCCGCAGCAAACTACCCCGGTTTGGCGTTAACGCCATGACATTTTCCAGTATTCGCACCTGCGCATTGACCCTTTGCATCGGTATTCTTGTGTTAGCACCGTTGGTCAGCGTCAGCCTGAGCACCGCATCACTTGCCGGCACAAGATTTGGTGCAACCTCATAGGCGCGCCGGGCCAGCCGAGTTGCGCGCTCATGCAGGCCAAGAAACCTTAACATACCTTCCTCGTATGAAAACTGCGGCAAGCGCGTACCGCGCATGTGCCAGCCCGCCGCGTACAGGTTCCAGGTCAGACCCGTCAGCGCATAAGGAGAGTCGGGCATTTCATCCAGCCAGGTCTCGGTAAACTCGCGCATTTCAGGTGCGGTTGATTCAAATACCCTGAACATTTCGCGCAGATCGCCATAGGCGTTGGCACCGTCCAGTGAGGCTTGATGCGCTTGGGCAAGAATTTCCTCAACGGCTTCAAAATCCTTCGACCGGGTTAGTTGCCGTATCCGTTCGGGCGCCGAAATACCGGTGTCCCGGCTTTCAAACAATTGCGCAAATATGTTCTCAAGCTTGCTTTGAAGGGCAAATTCCGGGTTCAAAAACGCCCAGACTGTCGCACCACCGACAACAGCACCGAAAATGAAATTCGAAGTTGAAGAAAAAAGACCCATGCAAAAACCGCTGTGTTGGTTATGCTGTCTATCCTAGGCAATTCTGCCGACAATATGTCGCTGAACCGTCGGAAGATTAAATAATCCTGCGCCGGGACCGCCCAGCGGGCTTGAAATCACCCCCCATCACCTGTAACCCCGGCCTCAATTCCCGACATCATCTGATCTGATTCTTCCTGAACCGCAGATTTTGTTAGGGGCAACAGTTTATCCCAGCCAGATTGGCGGGTGTTAGCAAAGGCGAAAATGAAATGGCGAAACGGTGGTATTCGGTAAGTGTTCTGTCGAACTACGAAAAAAAGATTGCCGAGCAAATCAGGGTAGCCGCAGCTGAATCCGGTCTTGAGGATGAGATCGAAGAAGTGCTGGTGCCCACCGAGGAAGTCATCGAAATCCGCCGCAACAAAAAAGTCACCGCCGAGCGGCGTTTCATGCCGGGTTATGTGCTGGTGCGCATGGAAATGACAGATCAGGGCTATCACCTGATCAATAACATCAACCGGGTCACCGGGTTTCTGGGCCAGCAGGGTAAACCGATCCCGATGCGCGACGCCGAAGTAAACGCGCTGCTCAACCGTGTTGAAGAAGGCCAGGAAGCACCACGCAACCTGATCCACTTTGACATTGGTGAAAAAGTTGCCGTTTCCGATGGTCCGTTCGAAGGCTTTGACGGCATGGTGGAAGACGTGGACGACGAAAACCAGCGCCTCAAGGTGTCGGTGTCAATCTTTGGCCGTGCCACGCCTGTTGAACTGGAATACACTCAGGTCACCAAGCAGGGCTGATCCCGCTGGTTTCACTCCGCCGCTACATGCCGTGTTTTCAAGGCCCTTGCCGGTACACCGCCAACGGTCGCGCCAGCAGGCACAGGCGTGGACAACACGGCATTGGCACCCACCCTGGCACCGCGCCCCACCGCAATTTTTCCCAAAATCACAGCACCAGTGCCGATATCGACACTGTCACCAATTGTTGGGCGGTCTTTCAACCTGCGAAGACTGGCAACTCCGAATGTGGTGTTCTGCCGGATGATAACATCATCACCAATGGCGCGTGCCACCAGGATCATACCGCCAAAATGCTCAAGCTTTACCCGGCGCCCGACCACAACCGAATAGGGTAGAAAAATACCCCCGGTCCACTCCGACATCTTGGCGCCGGTTTTGTACAGCAATGACAGGGGCATTCTGACAATTTTGGGCCGAACCGACATGCGCAAATTACCGAATCGGTGCCAAAACAGCGCCCAGAACCCTTGCGATAGCCAGTAGCTGTCATGGTTGCGAAAATCTTCGGCGACCAATGCAAAAAATCCGATACCTTCGGGGTTGCGATTTTGCGTGCCCCGGTTGATCTCGTCACACAGATCAACGCCAGAATCTATATCAGCCTGCGCCTGGCTGCGATAAACAACCCCTGAGGCTGGTAAATTATCCGGTATTACCCGCAAATCTGCGGAGGGATGGTTTGCTTCTTGCTTGCCCACTTAGATCACCAAGCCTTTGTACTCAAATACTTTTAACGCAACCATCCCCAGAGAACATATTCTGTTATAGGAATTTACTTGTCAAGCCTGCCTGCAGTCGCTACAGGCTCCATAGCGTAATTTCGCCGATGGCTATTTTACCTAAATCCGTGGGAGGTATCGGCGCACGCGCGCGTCCGGCCGAACCACTAAACTGAAAACAGCGGGCATCGCGACGCCCCGCTCAGGTGATAAAAAGGAGTGGTCACATGGCCAAAAAACTCGCCGGTACGATGAAACTGCAGGTTCCTGCAGGTCAGGCAAACCCATCCCCGCCCGTGGGGCCCGCACTGGGTCAGCGCGGCATCAACATCATGGAATTCTGCAAGGCGTTCAACGCCAGAACCGCAGATCTGGAACCGGGCGCACCGTGCCCGACCGTGATCACGTATTACCAGGACAAGTCCTTTACCATGGACATCAAGACGCCGCCTGCGTCGTATTTCCTGCGCAAGGCCGCCAAGCTGAAATCCGGTGCCGCACTGCCGGGGCGCGAAACCGTCGGCACTGTGACGCTCAAGCAGGTTAAAGAAATCGCCAACGAGAAGATGAAAGATCTGAACGCCAACGATATCGATGCGGCAATGAAAATCATCATGGGCTCTGCCCGTTCGATGGGTATTGAGGTGAAAGGATAGGGCCATGGCTAAGTATGGAAAAAGAACAACCGCGGCCCGCGCTGCATTCGCTGACAAACGTCTGGTAACTGTGGAAGAAGCCGTTGCACTGGTCAAAGGCAACGCCAAGGCTAAGTTTGATGAAACCGTCGAGATCGCCGTGAACCTGGGCATTGACCCGCGCCACGCTGACCAGATGGTGCGGGGCGTTGTTGCCCTACCAAACGGCACCGGCAAAACCGTTCGTGTGGCCGTATTTGCCCGCGACGCCAAGGCGGATGAGGCCAAAAAGGCCGGCGCTGATATCGTCGGTGCCGAGGATCTGATGGAAATCGTTCAGGGCGGCAAGATTGACTTTGACCGTTGCATCGCAACCCCTGACATGATGCCGATCGTTGGCCGTCTGGGTAAGGTTCTGGGCCCGCGCAACCTGATGCCAAACCCCAAAGTGGGTACCGTGACCATGGATGTTGCGGCCGCCGTTAAGGCTGCCAAGGGCGGCGAAGTGCAGTTCAAGGCCGAAAAGGCCGGTGTGGTGCATGCCGGTGTTGGCAAAGCTTCGTTTGGCGAAGCTCAGCTGGTTGAAAACGTGCGCGCCTTCGTGACCGCGATCCAGAAATCGCGCCCCTCCGGTGCCAAGGGTACGTTCATGCAAAGCATCTCGATCAGCTCAACAATGGGCCCCGGTGTGTCGATCGGCATTGATTCTGCCACCGGCAACTAAAAGCTCACAAAAATTTATAAAAGGCGGGCCAGCCTGGCCCGCCTTTTTTGTTTGCGCGCCTTGATCGGGCGGCGATATTGCGACACTCTGGCGATATTGCAACTGCGCCGGGGTCGATAGGGTGACACGCGAACCGCCAAACCGACACGCCGCCACTGCATTACAAACCCTGATCACCCTTGCCTGCCTTCTGGCGATCGTCGGGCTCTGGTACATTTTCCCAAAAGAATTCGTCTTCAGCGACCCGGTACGATACGCAATCAAGTCGTATGAACTAGGTCCAAATTCTAATTGGAAAGTATCCGACCCGCGCGATCACCGGATAGGTTTGCTGGCGCTCCACTGGCTGGGTTTTCAAGTGTTCGGCACGTCCGCCACTGCGGTTTTCCTGCCGCAACTGCTGCTGCTGCTTGCGCTTGCCGCCATGGTGCTCAGGCAATGCGTTTCCACTTACGAACAGTTGCTCACGGCTTTCACCCTTACCTTGCTGATCCCGCAAAGCGTCACGATCTTCCCCGATCTGGGCGTTGCTACGCTGATGTTCGCCGCCGCTTTGCTGCTAAGACACCGCCATAACCCGTGGCGCGGGGCCGGTTTCGCCGCGCTGGGGTTTGCCGCGCTATTGTTTAAACTGACCGCCTATTGGCTGATCGTACCGTTCGCGTATTTCCTGCTGCGCGACCTTGTCACCCGACGCCGAAATACCGGCTACTATCTTGCAGCTTGCGGCACAGGTTCGCTTCTTCTGCTCAGCTATGCAGGCTTCAACGAATATATGTTTGGCGACCCGCTGGCGCGGCTAAAAACCATCAATAACAGCGTTGCCAGCCATCTTTGGGCCGCCAAATCCGCCACTGAAATCCTGGGGCGTCTTAGCGTCGGTGCGCTCAATAGTTTCACCACCACCTTTGGCCCGGCATTTTTGCTGTCCCTGATCGGGGCGGTTGCGGTGATGCGCTCCCACCGGCATCTGGCCGTGTACTTCTGGGGCGCACTGGTCCTGTTCACCTTCGGCTCGGTGTCGCTGACAGCCTATCAGCCGCTGCCGTTGATCCCCCGGATGATGGCGCCGCTTGTGCCCCTGATTGCCCTGCTGGCGGCCAAAACTGCCCCGGCAATTATCGCCGAATTGCGGCCCCGGTCGCGGCCCCTGAAACGCGCCATTATGGCGGTTGTTTTCCTGTCCCTCGGAATGTTCGCGCTGGGGGATTACTATAACAACTATTCCCGCGCCAAAACTTCCCTGCGCCACGCCGCCCTAAGCAAAGCCACCGCGATACTGGTTGCCGATCCAAACGCCATATTGCTTGTGGCAGAACCACGAACCAAGGTCTATTTCCGCGCCTATGCCGGGTTTAGCCGCGCCTATGACAGCCGCGTTTTCGTGTGCCCGTCGCCTGCGGAAATCACCGCGACGACCGTATACTTTATTGACCTTAAACGCGCCCGTTTCATGGAACGCGCCTATGCCTCTCAGGTGTGCATGTCTGATATCCGTCAACAGGCAGATGCCGCCGGGGCAGATGTCATATATGATGACGCCAGCATCTTTTTGGGGATCGCCGTAAACCCAGTGGGTCAGGAATGATATCAGCCGTCCGAGCCAAAGCCCGACTTGCCTGACCCGGCCGGCCCGCCTATTAAAAACCCCTGTATAACGGGGACCGACAAATGACCGATACCAACGCTCTTGCCGATATGTCCTGTGAACCCTGCAAAGGCGGCATTGCCGCGATGGACCTGGGCACAATTCAGGAAATGCGCGGGCAACTGCATGCCGACTGGGTGCTGGACACAAACAGCACCAGCCTGACCCGCCGTCTTGAATTCAAAGGCTTCGCCAAGGCGGTTTACCACGCCAATCTGGCCGCATGGCTGGCAGATCAGGAAGGCCACCACCCGGATGTTGCCTTTGGCTGGGGCTATTGCAGCGTCACCTTTACCACCCATGATACCGGCGGCCTCAGCGAAAACGACTTCATCTGCGCCGCCAAATTTGACCGCCTGCTGGCCGGCATCTAAACGGATTTGCATTTTTCCGGCGCTGTGTCACAGTCGGGCGCAGGGTTAAGCCGGGGGGCGACATGCAAAATTTAGCGGTTCAGGGTGTGCATCACATCACCATCAACGGTGCTGACCGACAGACATCCATGGATTTCTGGCAGGATGTGATGGGCATGCCCTTTGTCTTTGAACAGCCCAATCTGGACAATCAAAACGAAGGTCACCTTTATTTTGATCCGGGCGATGGCCGGCTGATCACCATCTTCACCAATGAAGACCGCGCCGTTGACCGACGCAAAACCCCCAATGATCCGGGCAACGTGCACCATCTGGCCTTCACCGTCAGCAAAGCGACCTTCCAACAGGCGGTCAGCCGGCTGGATGACCGCAACATCGCCCATTCCGGCCCCAAGGATCGCGGCTTTATGGATTCACTCTATTTTCGCGACCCGCTGGGTCTGTTGGTTGAACTGGCGTGTTACAAATTCAGCCCACCCGCCGGCTTTACGCATACCGACGTGCTGCGCGAAGCCCATAAGCAACGCCTGTCAAAAGGCGATGCCAGCATTCAGGAAAACCATCTTGTCGATGCGATAGACGCGCTGTCTGGCTGATCCCGGCAATGGGCGACACTCAGATCAGGCACCCCCGGTCGTTTTATTCAAGTCTTTTTGATCCCGGAGGGTGACAATAGCAACTTGTTCGCTACTCTGGTGGTTGGAATGAATGATGCGCCTGATAAATTTTCTGCCCGAACTTCAACGGGCGCTGACCTGCCGATATTGCAGGTTATGGGCGGTATAGCACTGCTTGACGCCTCCGGTGATCTCATTGAACTGAAAGCCCGCAAAAGCCGGCAGTTACTGGCCTATCTGGCAGCACCCGTCGGGCAGGCGTATTCGCGCGAACATCTGGCCGGGTTGCTTTGGGCGGACCGGCAGGAAGAACAGGCGCGTAGCAGTTTGCGCACTGCGCTTTCTGGCATCAGGGGCGCCCTTGGTGAAAATGCATTGCTCATTCAACAGGATCAGGTCAGCCTGCGCCATGGCTGCCTGAATACCGATATTAGCCGGTTAAAGTCACTTTCAGACAGGCCGGACGACGCCGGCGAACTGCCCGGTTTTTACCGCGGTGAATTCCTGTCCGGGTATGACCATGACAGCGAACTGTTCACCGGCTGGCTGCGCATAATGCGGCGCGACTCTGCGGCAATGGCTTTGGATATCCTTGACAAATGTACTGACCGGGCGGTTGCTGCCGGTGACAATGTCAAAGCCATCGCCCTGATGCGCGACAGTTTTTCTCTGGAACCGCTACGTGAACAGATCCACCGTAAAATCATGCGGCTATATGTGGCAAACGGTGAACGGGCGCTGGCGCTGGCGCAATACCGGACCTGCAAAGAAGTGTTGTTGCATGAACTGGGCGTGGCCCCGGCGCCAGAAACCCAGGCACTGGCCAAGGACATTGCCCTGCGCGATGCCAGTGTTTCCGCCCAACTGCGCGATCAGGCCCTTCCGGCATCCCTGAAATCAGGGGCACCGCAAGCACCTGATCAGCTGACCTCGCTGGCGGTCTTGCCCTTCGTCAACATGAGCGGCGACGCCGGGCAAAAGTTTTTCGCCGATGGCATTACCGAAGATATCACCGTTGATCTGGCCGATATTGAAACGCTGGCCGTTGCCGCCAAAGGCTCGTGTGAAATGTATCGCGGGGCGGCGGTTTCCCCGGCACAGATAGCGGATGAACTTGGGGTCAGGTTCCTGCTGCAGGGCAGCGTCCGCACCTCAGGCGACAATGTGCGTATTTCGGTTACGCTGACCGACGCCCAAAGCAACCGGCAGGTCTGGGCGCAGCGCTATGACCGAACGCTGGACAATATCCTTGAACTGCAAAGCGAAATATCCCGGGCCATCGTTCGGGCCCTGAAAATAAACCTGAAACTTTCCGGCAATTCCCCAGCCATTGCGCAGACCACCAGCAGTGGCCAAGCCTACCAATACTATTTGCATGGCAAAAGCCTGCGTCGCAGAAACACCCCGGAAAATATCGAACTGGCCCAGCAGATGTTTGGCCGCGCCGTTGATCTTGATCCCGGCTACGCGCTGGCTTTCGCCGCGCTGGCCAGATGTATCTCTGCCCTTGCCAAACTACAGAACCTGCGCGGTAAGAAACTTAAAGCCACCCTTGCAACGGCCACTGAAAACTGTGACCGGGCGCAGGAGATCCAACCAAATCTGGCCGAGGCGTTTGTGGCGCGTGCCCATATCCTGCAATGCGCGGGCGATGATGACGCTGCCGAAGAAACCTATTTTCAGGCAATCCGCCAAAATCCGGCACTGGTGGATGCCCAGAACCTGCTGGCGATATTCTATATGATGGTGCGGGGCGACTTTGCCAAAGCCTATACCCATTCCAAACTGGCCTACGATCTTGACCCGGATCAGGCCTGTGCTGCGATGTTGCTGACCTGTCTCAGTGACCTTGGTAAATCCGCGGAAACCGATGCCACGGCCGCACTTGTTCTCAAACGCTCAAAGCGCCGGGTTTCGCTTGACCCCTATGATTTTGATGCGGTCCACCTGATCGCCTATTCGTCCTTTCTGACCGGTGACCGGGAAACCGCGAAACACTGGACCACTATCGCCTCTGCTTTTGATGTCGATGACAGCACATTCATCTATAACATCGCCTGTTTGCATTCACTGCTGGGTTCCGTTGACGAGGCGCTGGAAATGCTGGAACGCGCACTGGAATTGCGCGATCAATCCCCCGGCTTCAGATATATCAAATCGGTTGACCCGGATCTGGCGCAGCTGCGCAAGGACCCGAGGTTTCACAAACTTCTGGCCCGCTATCAGGCCTGAAATCAACCCCGGTTCATCCCCTCTTTATAACCGCCCCTGCCACAGATTATTCACATCGCGCCGGGCCCGTTCCAGCTGGCTGTGTTTGTGGTTCTGATAATACGAACGGGTTTTGCGCCGGGTGCGGGTATCAAGAAAGGTTGTGATACCGCCCAGCAGTTGCGCCCCTGCTGCGCGCCATTTTCGGCGCGGGGCGGCGGTTGCGTCATGGCCTTCGGGTGTGGTGATTGTCATGGTCCTGCTCCTGAATTGTCATCGCTTTTCTCAGACCAGTTTGCAGGGGGTGCGTTAAAGCAGCGGCAAAACCCCGGGCATGCCAATGGCAATCCGCGTCAAAAATACGTTAAAACTACTAAATCCGGGTATTTGCCGGCATTTTTACGGTCGGAACGCCCGCAGGTTCCGACCCGGCCAAACCTTCAGTCCTGAAGATCCGCACAAAGGTAGCCACCGTTTTTCACAACGCTGTCATAGAATGCGAACTCCTGTCGACGATGATCGCGCAACCTGCTTTCAACATCCGTTGAAAGCACACTATTTTTGGCTTCAGACACGTTGACCCGCCCCCGCGGAAACCGCCTGCCAAGGCGCGCCTGAAGAAAATCGTCAAGCGGTCCAGGGTAAGCGATGTCAAAAATGTGGTTGATCCCAAGCGTGCCGTTTTTCCGGGTGCAGAAATGCCACTGATCACCAACGTTTTGGGCGAATGCCGGGGGCGATGTTAACATTGTTGACCCGATGAAATCCTCAAAACTGATTGCCCCGGTGGATTTAGGATTGGCACGATCAAGCCTGCGCCGATATCTGTACCAGCTGTCCAGCCGCGCCAAAGGGTCACGCAAAATGGCCATGCGCTCCATCCGGTTTTCGAACAGACTGTTCCTGGGATCAGACCTTTTGGTATCAAACTGACGAACATTCATGTGTTTCAGATTTTCCGGCACCACAACCGAGTTGGCTATTTCTTTCCCGAATGTTTGCTCAAATGCAGTTGAGCCGGTCTTGGGTATTGCAAAAACAATCAGATCAGAATCGGGGAAAATCAACATTTCCAACAATCTCCAGCAAGCGCATTCTGTTAGCCTTCCTGTAGCAATCTTTTTACCGGCGCGTAAAGGTGTCCGGCGCGCTGGCCAGTGAACCCGGCCGCAACATCGCCAAACAACCGCTCCCCGGCGACATGCAATTTGGCTAAACCCACACCCGGCGGCATGATCGCGCGGCGCCGCTGGATCAGGGGTTCAGCGCGATCTGTCGGGTTTTGGCGTTCGCGGTTTTCGCGATTGGGCGGCGCGTTCGCTGGCTTTGGCCAGTTTTCTGGCGCGGTTCTTCTTGCTGGATGCTTTTCCAGCCGGGGGTTTTTGCCCACTTGACCCACCGGGGCCATGTGTTTTTTCCTGTGATCCACCCGACGGTTTGGGTTTGGTTTTTGTTTTGCGGGGTTTCCATGGCTCGGCCCTTGGCGCCTCTGGCTTTTTACGGTCGTGGGGTTTTGGCTTGGAAGCGCCCGCTTGCTTTGCGCCGCGCTTGGGTTTTTTGGGGCGCGATACCGGCTCATCATTCCAGTCAACCGGCGTTGTTGTCCCATCGGATTTCCCCGGGCGTGGCCTGTTGTCTTTGGCTGACCCCGGTTTGTCATGGTGCGGTGCGCGTTTTGGGCCCGCCAGGTTTGGCCGGCTTGCCAACTGAGTCAGAGCGGCGTTTTCCTCAAGCACCATCCTGGGCCCGATGGCGCCAAGAAAACCCTGAACAGCGCCTTTGCGGATCTCGATCAATGACACGTCAGGCTGCACGCGAATGGCACCGATGTCGTCGCTTGACAGATCCCCCATCTTGCACAGCATCGGTAACAGCTTGCGCGGCTCGGCCCCTGTCGCCCGGCCGCCCTCAAGTGAGAACCACACGCTTGGCCCAAACTCGGCGCGGGGCTTGGGTGCGGCCAACGGATCAGACAATTCCTCGGGTGCCGAGCGTCGCTCACGGTACAGCCTGACATAGGCTGCCGCCAGTTGTTCGCTGGAATACATCCCGGCCAACTGGTCCACGGCGGCGCGGTTGGCAGATTCAATTTCGGCCTTCCAGTCAGAACTGGCCAGCATCCGTTCATCGTCTTTGGCGGTGACTTCGTCGGCTGCGGGTGCAGCGGCCCAATCAGCTGTCAGTTTGGCCCAGCCCAAAAGCCGCTGGGCTTTCTTGCGCGCCGAAGGCGGTACGATCAGGACACTGACTCCTTTACGCCCGGCCCGACCGGTGCGCCCCGAGCGATGCAAAAGCGTGTCCTGATTGGTGGGCAACTCGGCGTGAATGACCAGTTCCAGGTTTGGCAGATCAATGCCGCGTGCTGCCACATCCGTGGCCACGCAAACCTGCGCGCGGCCATCACGCATGGCCTGCAACGCGTGGGTGCGTTCCTTTTGTGACAGCTCGCCTGACAGGGCGACGACGGAAAACCCACGATTGGACAGGCGCGTCGTCAACCGGTTCACCATGGCGCGGGTATTGCAGAACACCAGCGCGTTGGGTGCTTCGTAATAACGCAGGACATTAATGATAGCGTTCTCGCCATCGCGCGGTGCGACGTTCAGGGCGCGATAGCTGATGTCAGCGTGTTGGGATTTCCCGGTCGTTGTGGAAATCCGCACGGCGTCTTTCTGATAATTCTTGGCCAGCTTGGCAATCGCCGCCGGTACCGTTGCTGAAAACATCAGGGTCTGGCGATTGGCCGGGGCCTGCTCCAGCACAAATTCAATATCTTCGCGAAACCCCAGATCCAGCATCTCATCGGCTTCGTCCAGAACCACCGCCTTTAATTCGCTAAGGTCGATGGAACCGCGCATGATGTGATCCCGCAGCCGACCCGGTGTCGCCACGACAATATGCGCTCCACGCGCCAGTGCCCGACGCTCGTCGCGCATGTCCATGCCGCCAACGGTGGATGCGATCACGGCACCTGCATGTTTATACAGCCATGTCAGTTCCCGCTTTACCTGCATTGCCAGTTCCCGGGTCGGTGCAATCACCAGCGCCAGCGGTGCCGGGGCCGGTGCAAAAGTTTCGGCGGTGCCGAACAGGTCCGGCGCAATCGCCAGACCAAACCCAACAGTTTTGCCCGAACCGGTCTGCGCCGAGACCAACAGATCCTTGCCGGTCAAATCGGGATTGGTCACAGCTTCCTGCACCTCGGTGAGAGAAGAATATCCCTGATCTTCCAGTGCTTTCGCAAGGGCCTGTTTCACGTCTGTTTCACTTTCGCGGTTAAAGGGCTTCCTGGACGACTGACATTCGCATCCCGGCCCGACAAGGCACCGCCCATATCGCTTTGAAAAGCGGATGTATAGATCAAGGGTGACAGTCATACGCCAGACGTCATCAGTATGTTCAGCAAAAGATTTGGACCGGGCGGGGCCGTTGACAAACCCTTACCTGTGCGATTGCCTGCTTACATTCTTTAAACAGGGGGTATTGTTTTGTTACAAAGTTTAAAGAACGCCGAAAATTGTCTGTAAGCCTTTAACATCCCGACCCGGGGCGTGATGGGGGCGGTTTTGCCGGGGGTGTCGCCAAAAGAATCCCCACATTAGCCCTTCACATTCCCCTTAATAACGCCTATATCGCGCGGGCTCAGGTCGTTGCGTTTGCGTGGCGGCCTGTGTGATTCGTCCGAGACGGTGGGTGGCACATTCGCTATAAATCCTGCCTGAGATGGGAAATTAACAATGAATTCAAGGGATTGTACCTTGGGTGATTTTGCGAAGGACCCGTAAGGACCCGATTGTCGGGCACTTGTCCGGCATACATGAGCCGGGGGGTCACACCCCCATAATTGGAGTGAAACTGTGG
>VAPM010426433.1_pt1 | contig 15639 bp, 17 predicted proteins | sample 3395091 | NCBI WGS metagenome assembly VAPM01 (sample SAMN08290445, study PRJNA428436) | hydrothermal vent metagenome | isolation source: Deep-sea hydrothermal vent chimney 3 | place: Pacific Ocean: Juan De Fuca Ridge | reverse complement strand
TGGCCCGTTTCCCGGCCGGACTGGTCATCTATTGGGCCTGGAACAACTCGCTTTCGATCATCCAGCAGAAAGCGATCATGCTGCGGATGGGCGTTAAATAGGAGCATCCGGTGGCTACGCCTGAACCGACTGATTCGGAAATAGAGGCCGGGCGGCTGCTGTTCGCCAAGGAATGCCGGTTCATGCTCGGCGCCGTATCGCTTGATGATTTACCCGATAGCGGGCTGCCGGAAATTGCCTTCGCCGGGCGCTCGAACGTCGGCAAGTCGAGCCTGATCAACGCCCTGACCAACCGCAAAACCCTGGCCCGTACATCCAACACGCCGGGACGCACCCAACAGCTTAATTTTTTCGATTTGGGCGGCCGCCTGACCCTGGCCGACCTGCCGGGATACGGCTATGCCAGGGCGCCCCGGGAAAGCGTCCGCCAATGGACCGAACTGGTCGGCAATTATCTGCAAGGACGGGCCCCATTAAAACGCACATGCCTGCTGATCGACGCCCGCCATGGGATCAAGAGCAATGATGACGAGGTCATGACGATGCTGGACCGGGCCGCCGTTTCCTTTCAGGTGGTGCTCACCAAGTGCGATAAAATCAGCGCCGCCGAACTGCTCGAAAGACAGGCCGAAACGGCGCGTCAAATGGCCACCCACACCGCTGCCCATCCCCTGCTTATCAGCACGTCGAGCGCCAAGGGAGACGGCATCGCGACCCTGCGGGCCACCCTCGCCGCCCTGGCTTCCGACCTTTCCGGCTAATCCTGACGGCCTGCGGTGCGGGCCCACCAGAATGGGCTGTAATCCCCCATGCCCTTTATTTGGTAACAAAATGTAACAGGCCGGGCCGCCGAAACGCTTGGTTACAAAAACCGCTTTTTCAGACATCGGGGCGCAATCGATGCGGGGTTAAATAACATCGTCCGGACCGCATGTGATCAGCAGTTGACCCATTGCCCCGGCGCGACAGACAGGAAAGGAGTTACAAAATGGGTTACGAAATGATGGATGGTTGGGGTGGAATGGCGTTTGGCGGCCTGATGATGGTCTTTTGGTTTGCCCTGTTGGCAGGCTTGATCGTAATTATCGTCAGATGGCTTGGCGGGACCCCCGGGCGGAACACCAGCCGGGACGCGCTGGATACCCTTAAACAGCGATTCGCCCGTGGCGAAATCGACACCGCCGAATTCAAGGAACGCGCACAAAGGTTACGTATAATCGAATGATATCCCGCCGGGACCGCGCCGGTGGGATTACCCTGGAACCGCCCCCCGTGCCACACTGCGGAAATCGCCAAAAATAATGCCGGGGGCCGGTTCCTATTGGCCTTGATATGCCCTAGATTGCGACCATGGACGCGAATGACAAAACCAGGGAGCAATGGCTGGCCCAGGCGGCGACGTTGTCGGAGGCCCTGCCCTATATGCGCCGCCACAGCGGCCAGACCCTGGTTGTCAAATATGGCGGCCACGCCATGGGAGATGACGATCTGGCGCAACTGTTTGCGCGCAATATCGTGCTGCTGCGGCAGATCGGCGCCAACCCCGTGGTCGTGCATGGCGGCGGCCCGCAAATCGGCAGGATGCTCGACCGGCTGAAGGTAAAAAGCGAGTTTATCGAAGGGCTGCGGGTGACCGACCAGGAGACGGTTGAGATCGTCGAAATGGTGCTTTCCGGCAGCATCAACAAGCATATCGTATCGGCCATCAACGGCGCCGGCGGCTTCGCCATCGGGCTGTCGGGCAAGGACGGCAAACTGATCATCGCCGAGAAACTGCGGCGCACCAAGCGTGATCCGGATTCCAACATCGAACGTATTCTGGACCTTGGCCTGGTCGGCGAACCGACCGCCATCACCACCCATGTGCTGGAAAATTTCGACGCATCCGACATCACCCCGGTAATCGCGCCGATCGGCATCAGTGCAAGCGGCGAGACGCTTAATGTTAACGCCGATACCGCCGCCGGGGCGATTGCCGCGGCCTTGAACGCCAAGCGTCTTTTAATGCTGACCGATGTCGCCGGCGTCCTTGACGCCGCAGGCGACACGATCAAGGAATTAACGGTCAGCGATGCCCGCAGGATGATCGACAAGGGAACCATTCACGGCGGCATGATCCCGAAGGTCGAAACCTGCCTTGGCGCCATCGACGAAGGCGTCGGCGGCGCCGTCATCATCGATGGCCGGGTACCCAACGCCCTGTTGCTGGAACTGTTCACCGAACACGGCGCCGGCACCCTGATCCTGCCGGATTGAAGTTATTTTCTTTTCGCCAGATCCGACAGGAAATCAAGCTGCCAGTTCATTTCCTGTTCGGTCAGCGGATAATCCGACCCCGGCGGCGCGATCAACACATCGGACCTGGGGATACGGCACAGCCTGAGCTGTAACTGTTCGACTATCCAGGACGGCATTCCGGCCTTCCAGGCGATTGCCACGATTCCCTTGGCGTTGCGGTCGGACACCGCCTTCATAACCGTCGGCGCCCCCAGGCCGGACAGTTCGACCAGGGCGGCGGCGACGAATTCAAATTGACCGGATTGCAGGGCATCATTGATTATCTCGTCGGTCAGGCCCCCCGATGCCCGCAATTTTTGGGCTTTCCGCAATTTATCGCCCGGTATCTCATCGAGCGGGGCGGCGTCATCATCGTCGCCGACGATTTCATCCAGCCGCCGGTTTACTATGGTCCGGACTTCCTCGGCGGTCGCCGAGTCCAGATCACGCCGCGCCGTCAGAATATCGAGCAGGTTTTCGGCGACGAAACGGGCCAGCTTCGGCGCGGCGCCCGAGGGCAATTGCGGGCGGGTCACCAGGGGTTCGTGCCATTGTTCGACGTCGGCGGCGCGATTAATGATTTTATCCAGCGTCTCTTCGCGAATTTGTGCGCTTTTATTACCCAGAAGTTCGGCGATTACCTCGGTGTTGTCGGTGTTAATGATCGCATCGGCCAGGGCGCCATCAATATTGTGCCGCCGGGAAACCGCGAAAAGCGCTCCATGCACCGGATCGCTGCCGATAATTTCAAGCAGGTCATCGGTGGTCAGGACCGGTGAATATTCCAGCACCGGGGCCGAAACCACCAGTTCCGCATCCCGGGCCAGATTGCGAATAACCTTAGCCGGGGCGTCGGCAACATCCTTCAGGGTTTCGGCGATGATCTGGCGAACCCTGGTAATTTGGTCACGGGCGAGGATTTCCAGCGCCTCGTAGGTCATTTGCCTGATCTTGTCCTGTTCATCCGGGGACAGGCCCGGGGCCAGCAGGGCGATCTTTTCGGCCAGGCCGACCCGGACTTCCTGATCGGCGTCGGCAGCCAGCAATAAATCGGCATGACGGGGCGCGGTCGAATTGGTGGCGATAACGCGCCTGACGCCGGCATCGTCGTCTTCGGCCAGATAATACAGGATTTCCGGCTTCAGATCCTCGCGTCCGGCCAGCTCCCGGCGCACCGCCACGTCTTCATGACGGGCCATCTCCTTGACTTTTTCGTACGGAATTTCGGCAGACTTGAAAAAACCGCCGAACAGACCCTTCAGACCTTTCATACTGTCTTTTCGCCCCTATTCCTGCTTGTCAGTCCCATCCGTAAAGGACGAAATTTGCCAATTCATCTCGTCATTCGTAAACGGGTATTCGCCTCTTTGCCCGGCCTCGATAATTTCCGCCGGGGCGATGCCGGCCATGCGTTGCTGCACCTGTACCGCCAATTGCATGGGCAACCTGGCCGCCCATACCAGGGAAACTATACTCTTGGCGCTGTGCGAAGCGAAGATATCATCAATTACCGGCATCGACAGTCCGGTCAATACGGAAAGGGATGCCCGTATCAGCAACTTGTCGCCGGAGGCCAGTGCCCGGGAGAGCACCTTGGCATCCAGCCGCCCGGCGGCCAGCAACCTTTTCGCGACTTCGATCGGCGGTTCGACACCGGGAAAACCGCCGTCTTCCCCGCCCCCTTTGTTCGGGCCGGCATCAATCCGGCGACGAACCATTGATTTGACCGCCTTCAGTGTTTCTTCGTCAAGGTCGTCGCGCGCGGTCAACTGGTCGAGCAGGTCATCGGCGACGAACCGGGCCAGCCTGGTCGCCGCATTGGATGGTAATTTAGGCCGATTTACCAGCGGCGCATGCCACAAGACGATGGTATCGGCCCGGTCGATCAGGTCATCAAGGGTCTGTTCGCGGATTTGCGCCGTATCGTTGCCAAGCAAGTCGGCGATGGCGGTCAAGTCGTCGGTCGCGACGATAGCGTCGGCGAGCAGCTCGCTGACCCCGCTGCGCCGCGAAACCGCGCCCAGGCCGCCGTTGGCCGGACCCGAATTGATGATTTCTATCAAATCGTCATCGGTCAGTACCGGCGAATATTCGAGCACCGGCCCGGCGACCGCGATTTCGCTATCCATGGCCAGCCGCCTGATTACGTCCGAAGAAACATTGGTGACGTCCTTGAGCGTTTCAGACAGTATCTGACGAACCACCGATATCTGGTCACGGGCCAGAATATCCAGCGCCTCGTTGGTGCTTTGCCTGATCTTGTCACGGTCATCATCGCTTAGATCCGGGGCGATACGAGACAGTTTTTCAGCCAGCCCGCTACGCACTTCCGTGGCTTCGTCGCGGGCCAGCAGGCCGTGTGTCTGGCGCGGCGCCCTGGCGTTCATGGCGACTATCTGGCGCACCTCGACCGACTTGTCCTCGGCCAGAAAATAGAGAATTTCGGGGCTTAAATCGTCCCGCGCGGCAAGCTTCTTGCGCACTTCCGGGTCTTTGTGCCGAACCAGTTTCTTGGCTTCGCCGTAGCTTATCTTTTTATCTGGCGGCATGTTCGCTCATGTTCACTGTTGTCCATTTTCAGGATTGGCCGGTTCCGCGATCCGATACCCGCCCTTGCCGTCTTTCTTGACCTCGTACATGGCGCCATCGGCGCGCGCGACCAGGGATTCCAGCGTTTCACCGTTTCGCGGGTCGTACATGGCGACCCCGATGGAAACACCCAGGGGGCGGTCTTCATCGCCGGAAAACTTGCGCAGGACGCTGCTTGCTTCCAGTATTTTCTCGACTCGCCCGATGGCGACCGTGGGCGACATGCCATCCATCCACATGGCGAATTCGTCACCGCCAAGCCGGACAATCGCGTCGCCGGGCCTTGACTGTTCGAGCATCAAATCACGCAGACAGATAATCGCCTCGTCGCCGCATTGATGGCCATGCACATCGTTAACCAGCTTAAAGTTATCCATATCCAGATAAAACAGCGCCGCGCCCTGGCCGTCCTGTTCGAGCCTGGTAAAACGCCTTGGCAGTTCGTCTTCAAAAAAGGCCCGACGGTTCAGCAGCCCGGTCATGCCATCGGTCCTGGACAGGTTTACGATGCGCTCGTGATTGGCCGATTGTTCGTTGGCGATGCCGATCTGGTTGGCGACATCGCCCAGCAAAATAAAATAATTACGATCCCATTCGGTCTCGTCCAGCGGTTTCCAGATAGCGATAGCACCGTTTATTTCCTGCCGGTAACGGGTCGGGGTGGCGAGTATCCGCCAAGGCCCGGCATCGACGGAAACGGTGGTGCCGTCGGTCGCCATTTCCCCCAGAAACCGCTGTTCCGCTTCCGGCACGCCCAGTTCGCCATATTCGGCGGCAAGCACCAGACCGGCCTCTTTGTGATGGCGGTAAATACGGCACCCGGACGCCCCCAGGGCTTGTGACGTGGTCGCCGCCGCCTTGTTCAGCATGTTCAGCGGATTGACTTCGTCACGGATGGATTTGACAATACGATTGAGCAATTGCTCGCGTTCCCTGGCGCTTCTGAGCGCCGCCTCGCGGTCACGGTCAACCGTGACGTCCCGGCAGATACCGCGCGCCCCCAGCCAGTGGCCATCGGCCCCGGTCAGCGGCTTGCTTGACCCGACGACACAGGCGCTTTTGCCCTGCGAAGTCCGCATCCAGATTTCAACGTTACGTTCGTTGCGGTCGCTAAGAAACAGCAGCGGGTTGTAGTCTTCCGCATTAAGCACGAATTCCTGCGGTCGACGCCCTACCAGTTGTTCGGGGGCGAACCCCAGGACACCGGCCGGCGAGACGAAGCTGAAAGTTCCGTCCCGACCGACTTCCCAGGAAAAATCGCTGGATACTTCGACCAGATCCTTGTAGCGCTGCCGTGATTCAACAAGGGCCGAGCGCAGATTGCGTTCCATCGTCGCATCATGAGACAGCACCACATAGCGGTCGGCCGAGCCATCGCTGCCCGCGGCAATAGGGACGACGGTGATATCGAGAAATATTTCGCCCTTGCTGCCGGTCAGCACGACCGAGCCGGCGACCACCCGCCGGTCCGTTTCGGCGGCGGCTACCATTTCCGGTATTTCGCCGATGTCGCCATGATCGAGCAAGGATTTCAGGACCCGGCCCTTTTCATTGGCGGCAATCACCGTGACATCGCCAAGAACGACTACGGCAGCGCCGGGATAGCCTTCAAGCATGCCGGACGCCGCATCGGTATCATCGCCCCGGCCCCCGGGCGCAAACTCATTTTCCGGCCTATCCTTCGTCATATGTTTCCATTCGCATAACCCCCGGCATTAAACGCCGTCTCGTATGCCACATCCTATACCATACCTGCAATAAGGTAGTGGATTGAATTTAACATATTACACCAATATAGGGTCTTGTAATGGGCTCGTAACGCCGCCACTAATACGGTCATGAAAAATACCAGCCTCAGAAAGGCGGAAGCCTGGGTTTTCGACCTGGACAATACGCTGTATTGCGCATCGAGCAATCTGTTCGGCCAGATTAGTGCCCGCATGACCGGATTCATCGCCGACCTTCTTGATATCGATGAAGACCAGGCATTGCGGCTGCAAAAGAGCTATTTCCGGGAATATGGCACCACCCTGCGCGGCCTGATGGTCCGCCACCGTATCGACCCCCACCGTTTTCTGGACCATGTTCACGATATCGACGTAAGCCTGGTCGACGCCGACCCGGCCCTGGACAGGGCCCTCGCCGGCCTGGCCGGACGCAAGATTATTTTCACCAACGGATCGACGGATCACGCCGGAAGAATAATGGACCGGCTTGGCGTGGCGCATCATTTCGAAGAAGTGTTCGACATCGCCTGTTCCGGCTTTGTGCCGAAACCGGAACCCCGGACATACCGGCGGCTTATCGAACGCCATGCGATTGATCCCAGGCGCTCGGTCATGGTTGAAGATATGGCGATTAACCTGAAGCCGGCCGCCGAGTTGGGCATGACCACCGTTTGGGTGCGCACCGAAACCGATTGGGGCCGGGCCGGCTCGGATAGCGACTATATCGATTATCGGCTCGACGATTTGGGCCGGTGGCTGAACGAATTGCCAGCCTGATTTTATTGACAGCCATACCCTGCTGACGCATGTTCTGGGCTCTTTTTGAACAATCAGGATGGTAGTCCCCAAGATAATGAGCAACTCAGCCCTGCAAGCCGCCATCGACGCCGCCTGGGAGGCGCGCGATACCGTTAATCCGGCGACCACCGGAGATGTCCGCAACGCCATCGAAGCGGCCCTGGAGCTCCTCGATTCCGGTCAGGCCCGCGTCGCCGAACGCCAGGGTGTCGGCCAGTGGACGGTCAATCAATGGCTGAAAAAGGCGGTGCTTTTGTCGTTTCGCCTGAATGACATGGCGATGATCCCCGGCGGCCCCGGCGGCGGCCACTGGTTTGACAAGGTGCCGTCGAAGTTTCAGGGCTGGGACGAGGCCCGCTTTCGCCTGTCCGGCATCCGCGCCGTACCCAATTGCGTGGTCCGTCGCGGCGCCTACGTTTCGCCCGGCGTGGTGCTGATGCCGTCGTTTGTCAATATCGGCGCGTTTGTCGATAGCGGCGCCATGGTCGATGGCTGGTCGACCGTCGGCTCGTGCGCCCAGATCGGCAAGAACGTGCATCTTTCCGGCGGCGCCGGCATCGGCGGCGTCCTGGAACCGCTACAGGCCGGGCCGACCATAATCGAAGACAACTGCTTCATCGGGGCCAGGGCCGAAGTCGCCGAAGGGGTCATCGTCGAGGAAGGCTCGGTGCTCGGCATGGGAGTCTATATCAGCGCCTCGACCAAGGTCGTCGACCGGGCCACCGGCGAGGTCCATTACGGTCGGGTGCCGGCCTATTCGGTGGTCGTGTCGGGTTCCATGCCATCGGCCAAGACCATGCCCGACGGGTCGCCGTCGCCCAGCCTGTACTGCGCGGTGATTGTCAAAAAGGTCGACGAGAAGACCCGTTCGAAAACGTCAATCAATGAACTGCTGAGAGACTAGGCCCCCGTGAGCGCCATTGATCCGCTCGAATTGTCACGCGACCTGATCCGCTGTCCCAGCGTCACACCGGACGACAATGGCGCCATCGGGGTGCTGGAAACCGCCCTCGGCGGCCTTGGTTTCGAATGTCATCGTTTGCAGTTTTCCGAGGCCGGCACGCCCGGCATCGAAAATCTTTACGCCCGCTTCGGTCGGCGCGGCCAGAATTTTTGTTTTGCGGGCCATACCGATGTGGTCCCCGTCGGCCATCGGGAAGACTGGACCGCCGACCCGTTTGGCGCCGAAATCAGGGACGGCAGGCTGTTCGGCCGGGGGGCGGCCGACATGAAATGCGCCATCGCCTGCTTCGCCGCCGCCGCGGCGCGTTTTATCGACCGTCACGGCGAGGATTTTGGCGGTTCGATCAGCCTGCTGATTACCGGCGACGAGGAAGGCCCGGCCATTAACGGCACCGTTAAGGTATTGGGCTGGATGGCCGAACGGGGCGAAACCATCGACGCCTGTGTGGTCGGCGAACCGACCAGCGGAGAGTCTTTCGCCGACACCATAAAAATCGGCCGGCGCGGCTCCCTGAACGGTCATCTGATTGTCTATGGCGAACAGGGCCATGTCGCCTACCCCCATCTGGCGAATAATCCGGCGCCCGCGATGCTGGCCATATTGTCGGCGATCAACGACGGCAAGCTGGATGACGGGTCGGAACATTTCGAGCCTTCAAACCTGGAAATTACCGCCATGGACACCGGCAATCAGGCGACCAATGTGATCCCCGCCAAGGTCGAGGCCCGCTTCAATATCCGCTTCAACGACCTGCACAGCGGGGCCGGACTGGAACAGAGGATGCGCGATATCTGTGCTGCGGTCGCCGAACCGGCGAATATCCGCTACGCCCTGGACATCCAGGTTTCCGGCGAGGCATTTCTTACTCCGCCGGGCGCCCTAAGCAATATCTTGCAGATGGCCGCGACCGGGGTTACCGGACGAACCCCGGCGCTGAGCACGACCGGCGGCACCTCGGATGCCCGTTTTATCAAGGATTACTGCCCGGTCGCCGAATTAGGGCTGAAGAACCTGACCGCCCACAAGGTCGATGAACATATCGACATTTCCGATTTAGGTGCGCTGGCCGGTATTTACGAAGCCGCGCTCGACGCTTATTTTGGCGTATAGAAAATGTCATTTCTAAGCGAAGCCGTGAACGCCCTGTATGGCACCTACCGCCTGGCCCGCATGGACCCCGGCGGGATGGCCTATTTCAATGTTTCCGAACAAGGTTTCCGGCGCTCATTCCGGGCCGCCGCCCTGGTTTTCCCAATGTTTGTACTGCTGATAGCGGCCCGGTACGGAATCGAAACCATCGATGCGCCGCTCTGGCGTTATCTGGCCGTCGAATTTATCGCCTATGTAATCGGCTGGGTCGCCTTGCCGGTATTGATGATCGAGGTTTGCCGGCAGTTCGAACGGACCGAAAAATATGTCGGTTTTATAGTCGCCTACAACTGGGCGACAGTGTTGCAGGATGCGCTTTATATGCCCGTTGCATTGCTTTCGATCAGCGGCCAACTGACCGGTAGCGGCGGTCTTTTCATGTTGCTGGTGATGGCCGCGATCATTATCTACACTTGGTTTATCGCCAAAACAGCGCTCGATATACCCGGTTCGACCGCCGCCGGCGTGGTGGTCATCGATCTGGTCGTCAGCTTCGCCATCAACATGTATGCCGAGGCCCTGCTTGCAACAGGCTAGGAAATTCACGCGAACCCAAATACCGCCGCCATCCAGGCCAAACCTAGAAAGGCCAGCAGGAACGGCGATGTCAACAGCCCCGCGAGGCCGAGCATCAGGCCAAATATGCCCCAGATTATCTGGCCGGAAAACAGCGCCACCAGACTGGCGATAAAGGCCAAAGGCACGAAAACGTAGCCGATGGAAAAAATTCCGAGCAATCCAAAGACGATGGCGAAGTACCCGGCGACCGGGCTTGGCCGGTTTCCAGAGGGATCTTGCAGACTCAACTCTAAATCCGGCATGGGCTCGGAACGCCTGGTTTTCGTTTTTGCTTTCTATTGCTGATGGCCGTTTGATCTAGCCATTTTGCCCTTTCGGCTCTTCCTTGTCTTTATTCTCGTCACCTTCATCGCCACCCTCCATTTTTTCCATTATCATCTTGATCCTGGGGGTCAGGTCCTTTTCGCCAAAATCGCGCTGGGCGTGGGCGCTGTGGATAAAGGCGGTGATGTCGGCCAGTTCCTCGCCGGTAAAAATAAGCTGCCCGCCCAGTTCATCTTCCTGGGCGGCGATCATGCCGGGCGCATGGTCCCACATCTTGGCGGCGAAGGAAAACGGGTTGACCAGTTTTTCCTTGGTGTGGTCATCCATCGATGGCGCGTCTTCGCCACCGACTCCATTGACCGAGTGACAGGTGACACAGCCTTTGTTGACGAACACGCTTTTGCCGCGTTCCGGGCTCATGATCGGCATAATCAGCCGAATTTCCGGTGCCTGCTGGCTTTCCGGTTTGCGGGCGGCCAGTTTTCCGAAATCTCTCTGGGCGCTGTCATCCTGGATAAACGCGATGATGTCACCCAGTTCCTCGCCGGTGAAATGAAGCTGTTCACCCAATTTGTCTTCCTGGGCGGCGATCATGCCGGGCGCGTGGTTCCACATATTGGCGGCGAAGGAAAACGGGTTCATCACCCGGTTTTCGCTAGGGGCGTCCAGGGCCGGGCCGATGTCGCCGCCGGCGCCGTTGATAGAGTGACAGGCGACGCAGCCCTTGTTGACAAAAATATTCCGACCGCGTTCCGGGTTCATGATCGGAAACAGCAACCGGGTCATGGATGCGGAATTATCGTTTTCGCTGACATGGCGGGCCACCGCCGGTCGGGCGCCGACCGAGAGGCCGATAGCGATAATGGCGAAAAAAGTTACGGCAAGGGCGGGTTTGTTAAAATCTCGGGTCATTAGCTTGTCAGCCTCTCTATCGATCTTTCAATTGGGTGTCTATGTATTATCTACCTGACGTACACATCAATGTCGCCTGGATAGCACGGGACTGTATATTAAATAAATCTTATTTATTTGATCCAGATCATTGCATAGCCGGGATATTCTCCGGGGGCCAAAATGTTTTGGGCGGGCGAGGCCATTCGCGCTAGTAACCTACGCCGACCAGATAAAGGCCGCAAGCCGGCGCGGTTTCGCCGCCGGCTGAACGTGTCCGGGCGGCGAGCGCGGTCGCAATATCGTCGGCATCCCACTTTCCCCGTCCGACCAGCACCAGGGTGCCGACAAAATTGCGCACCTGATGATGCAGAAACGAGCGGGCCTGCGCCCGGACCTGAATTTCATCGCCGAGGCGTTCGACATCCAGCCGGTCAAGGGTCTTGACCGCTGATTCAGCCTGGCAGTTAGTCGCCCGAAAGGTCGTGAAATCATGTTTGCCGATCAGCACCTGCGCCGCTTCGTGCATGGCGGCGGCATCGATCTTGCCTTTCAACCGCCAACTGCGGCCCCGGTCCAGCGCCAGTGGCGCCCGGCGATTGGTGATGCGGTACAGGTAGGACCGCCCGGTTGCCGAAAAACGGGCGTGAAAATCATCTTCGGCAACCACCGCGTCGAGCACCGCCACACCCGCCGCCTTCAGGTGATGATTGATGGCTTCGCAAACCTGATAGGCGGTGAATTCCCTGACAAGATCGAAATGAGCGACCTGGGCCAGGGCGTGAACGCCGGAATCCGTACGACCGGCGCCGAACACGGTCGCGGTTTCGCCGGAAAAAGCGGTGATCGCCTGTTCCAGGGCCTGCTGTACGCCGAGACCGTTGTCCTGGCGCTGCCAGCCGACGAAACCGGCGCCGTCGTATTCGACGGTGATTCTGAAACGGCTCATGGCCCTTTTCCGGCGCTTTCGGGCGTATCCAGAATAGTTCCTGCGGGCAGGTCGTAGCCGCGCCGGAAATCGGTCGCGTCGATCGGTCTGCGACCGGCCGCCTGAACCCTGGTCAGACGCAGGCTGCCATGGCCGCAGGCGATCTCAAGATCATCGCCCGGCAAGACTTCCCCGGCGACGCCTTCAGCACTGCCGACGGCCGCCGCCAATACCTTGATCCGCCGGCCCCGGTGTTCAAACCATGTCCCCGGCCATGGATTGAGCGCCCGGACCCGGCGCTCCAGATCGACCGCCGCCAGGTTCCAGTCGATCCGCCCTTCCCGATGGCTTAGTTTGGCGGCGTAGGTTATTCCGTCCGCCGGTTGCGGCGTGGCGATGGTTCGCCCCGCCGCCAGCTCCGCCAGCACCCGAACGATCATTTTGGCGCCAAGGCCGGCCAGCATGTCGTGCAGGTCCGATGCCGTCGTCTGCAGGCCAATATCGACACTTTCACGGGCCAGCATGTCGCCCGTATCCAGCCCTTCATCCATCTGCATAATGGTTATCCCGGTTTTCCCGTCGCCGGCCATGATGGCCCGTTGAATCGGCGCCGCGCCGCGCCAGCGCGGCAGCAATGAAGCATGCACATTGACACAGCCGAGCCGGGGCGCCGCCAGCACCGCCGGCGGCAGTATAAGTCCGTAGGCGGCGACGACGGCGACATCGGCGCCCAGTTCCGCGAATTCCCGTTCCGCAATCCGCTTCTTCAGGGATGCCGGGGTCCGGATTAGCAGCCCCCGTTCCAGCGCCAGAGCCTGCACCGGACAGGGCGTCTCCTTGTGGCCCCGGCCGACCGGCCGGGGCGGCTGGCTATAGACACAGACTATATTGTGCCCGGCCTCGATCAAGGCGGCCAACACAGCCACCGAGAATTCGGGGCTGCCCATGAAGATTATCCTTAACTCCGCCATCAGACCGTCGCCGCATCCATTTTTTTCTGCTTGACCAGTTTGCGCAGGATCATGTTGCGCTTGAGCGCCGAGATATGATCGACGAACAGCACGCCGTCCAGGTGATCCATTTCGTGCTGTACACAGACGCCGAGAATACCCCTGGCGTCAAGTTCGCGGATTTCGTTCCGATGGTCCAGGTAGCGAACCTTGACGGCGCCGGGACGGATCACATCGGAATACTGCTCGGGCAGGGACAGGCAGCCTTCCTCATGTATCTCATCGTCATCGGAAGCCCAGATAATTTCCGGATTGGCCATACGCACCGGATCGAATTTTTCTTCCTGCCGCGCCACGTCGAGCACGATAACCCGTTTGGCGAGCCCTATTTGCGGCGCCGCCAGGCCGATGCCGTTGGCGTCGTACATGGTTTCCAGCATATCATCCATCAATGCGCGAATTTTATCATCGACCCTGTCTACGGGTGTACAGGTGATTTTAAGGCGGGGGTCGGGCGCGATGATGATTGGGCGGAGAGCCATGGCGGATGCTGATATCGGTTTTTAAGGAAGCGACAATATTTCAGAAGCCTGCGCGCCTGTCCAGAACGCTTATTCCCCGGCCAGACGCACCGCAGACGGGCAGACCGCCAAGCCCATCGGCGCTACCAATGGATGCGACCCTTATACCAAGGATCAATGGGTCTTTATCAGTGATCCTTGGTATAAGCCGGAACCGGTCGCGATACCCGATGATTTCGTCCGATGACCCCAATAATCCGTGACTGCTTGACCCGACGGCCTTAAATTTAAGTATTCTTAGCCGTTCGCCTTATCGTAGACTGGCCGCCGACATGGACTTTTTACCCCTTGCATTGGCCCTCGCCGTCGTCGTAATCGCCGTCGCCGCCTTGATGTTTTTGCGCGGCGAGGCCGCCCGTGGCCGGCGACAGAGCGAAAGTCTCGCCCAGACCCAGGCCGAACTGGCCGGCCGCCTGGCCCAGATGGGAGAGGCCCAGGCGGCGACCCAGGCGCACTTGAGCAAGACCCTGGAAGACCGTCTGGACGCCATGTCGAAACGGGTCGGCGACGGACTCGACCGGCATTCGGAAAAGACCGGCAAGACCATGGGCGACCTGAACGAACGCCTGGCGGTGATTGACCGGGCCCAAAAAAAGATCACCGACTTATCGGAACAGGTGGTCGGTTTGCAGGATATCCTGTCCAACAAGCAGGCCCGTGGCGCCTTCGGTGAAATTCAACTGAACGATCTGGTGTCGGCGATAATGCCGCCGACGGCCTATGAATTTCAGGCCAAACTGGGTAACGACAAGCGGGCGGACTGCCTGCTTAAACTGCCCAATCCGCCGGGCGCCATGGTGATCGACGCCAAATTTCCCCTGGAAAGTTATCAGGCCCTGCGTACCGCCACCGGAGACAAGGCCAAGATCCAGGCATCCAGGGCTTTCCGCGACGACGTACTGAAACACGTCAAGGATATAGCCGACAAATATATCGTGCCCGGCGAGACCGCCGAATCGGCCCTGATGTTCCTGCCGTCGGAAGCCGTGTACGCCGAACTGCACGCTTCGTTTCAGGGCGTGGTCGAAGAATCCTACCGCCGCCGGGTGTGGATCGTCTCGCCGACCACCCTGTGGGCGACCCTGAACACCGTGCGCGCCGTCCTCAAGGATGTCACCATGCGCGAACAGGCCGGGCTGATCCAGATCGAAGTACGGAAACTGCTCGACGATGTCGGACGCCTGGACAAACGGGTCGACAATCTGGACGGCCACTTCAACATGGCCATGAAGGATATCAGGGAAATCAAGATTTCCTCGGATAAGGTCGTTAAACGTGGCGACCATATCGAAGACATCGAACTGGGCAAGGAAGGCCTGGAAAATATCGATGATGACGCCCGGCCAAAGCTGGTTCCCTTACCCACGGCAAAGGACTGACCCATGCCCAGCAGCAAGAAACGCAAAAAGAAAGCACCCACGGACCAGGCCGACAAACCGGACCGGGGCGGTAACGTGGCCATTGCCAGTTCAACCAAAACCACCATGATCGCCATCGTCGTCGCACTGGGCCTGGTCGGTTGGCTTATTATAGGGTCGGGACCAGGTGACGAAACGGTGTCGGTGGTCGTGCCGACGCTGTCGCCGACGGCCGTCCAGGGCAAGCAGACCTTCGAGCGGGTCTGCCTGAGATGCCACGGTGAAAATGTTGGCGGTTCGATCAAGGGGCCGCCGCTTATTCACCCCAACTACAAGCCCAACCACCACGCCGATGGCGCCTTCCGCGTCGCCATCGCCCAGGGCGTCCGCCAGCATCACTGGAAGTTTGGCCCGATGCCGGCCCAGCCCGATGTAAAGTCCAAGGAAATCCGGCCGCTGATCGCCTATATCCGGGAAATGCAGCGGGCCAACGGCGTCAGGTAAGGCCAATAAGCAATAACAAGGCCTGGACACGTATTTTAATTGCCTGCATCTCAAGAGACAGGGACAACTCTTTCATATTA
>VAPM010278837.1_pt1 | contig 15640 bp, 11 predicted proteins | sample 3395091 | NCBI WGS metagenome assembly VAPM01 (sample SAMN08290445, study PRJNA428436) | hydrothermal vent metagenome | isolation source: Deep-sea hydrothermal vent chimney 3 | place: Pacific Ocean: Juan De Fuca Ridge | reverse complement strand
CGCCCCGGTCACCCGCGCCACCTACGCGGAACTGAGCAGCCAGGGAATCACGGGAATGAGCTACATCGCGCTCAATGAGGGGGCCGGGGACCGGACACCGCTGCCGACCTCACCGGCGCACCCGGCGCGCATTCCGATCCATCGCGGACTGCTCCCGAAGCTCGAGCAGTCCGGCAAGGCGCTGCTCAGCCAGACCGACGTGGTGAGCAAGCGGCTCGGTGAACTCCTTAACGCCCGCAACCGCGCCCACATGGGGAACATCCTCGCCAACCTGGACGGTGCCACGCGACGCCTGATCACCCTGGAGGATGCCGCGTTGCCGACGTTGCGCGGGCTCGCGAAACTCACCAAGGAGACCCGTCGGATGACCACCCAGGCCCGTAATCTGCTCGCCACCCTGCAACGCGACGCCGAGACGCTGCACGCCGTCGGCGGGGCGGCCGTGGGGACGGCGCGCACCCTGCGCTACGATACGTTGCCGCGCATCGGCGCCCTCACCGGGACGCTGGACCGCACGGCGACCCAGGTCGACAAACTGACCCGCGAGCTGCGCGCCGATCCCGGTGCGCTGCTCTTTGGCGCTCCGGCGTCGCGTCCGGGGCCGGGGGAGCCCGGCTTTCGCGCGCCCGGCGGCGCCCGATGAAGGCCGCACGGTTCACGGCGGGACTCCTCGCCGCCGCGGTGCTGCTCGGGGCTTGCGCGACGACCCCGCCGCCGGTACCGGATCGATACACCCTGGCGGCGGTCGCACCGGCGGTCGCCGATCGTGCCGCGGCGCCGGCCGCGCGCGGGGTGGTGCGCGTGGCGCCGGTACGCGCGCCGGCCTGGCTGCAGGGCCATGGTATCTGCTATCGGCTGGCCTACCACGACGCCGCACAACTCGCCCGCTACAGCGGCTCGGTGTGGGCCGCACCGGTGCCCGCGATGCTCGACCAGGCAGTGCAGGACGCCCTGGTCGCGAGCCGCCGCTGGCGCGCCGTCATCGGCCCGGGGGACGACGTCCCCGCCGCGTTCACCGTGCGGGTCAGGTTACTGGACCTGTGCCAGGCGTTCACCGGTCCGGGTACGAGCGCCGCGGTGCTGGCGGCGCGGGTGACGGTCACCGACGGCGCGGATGGGCGCGTGCTCGCGCAACGGGCGTTCCGTTATCGGCAATCGGCGCCGACGCCGGACGCGGCGGGCGGCGTGCACGCCGCCCGCGCCGTGGTGCGCACGTTCGCCGCGGCGCTCGCGCGCTGGGCCGCCGGGCTGTCCCCGTCAGGCGTCGCGCACGGCGCGGCGCCCGGGCGTGGAGGGGCGCCGTCGTCCTGACGAGTCCACCGCCGGCGCACGCCGGTCCACGAAAAGACCGCCCGGATGCTGCGCAGCCTGCTCCAGGGCCGAGCGGCCGGGGGCGGGCCTCTCAGCCCCGGCCTCGCTGCACCATCTCCTCGGCGTGCGCGAGGGTTTGGGGGGTGATCTCCAGCCCGCCGAGCATGCGCGCCACTTCGCCGATCCGCTCGCCGGGATCCAGTGTCCGGATCCGCGTGCGGGTCGTGCCGCGGCGGGTGTGCTTGTCGACCTGCAGGTGGTGGTGGGCGAGCGAGGCGACCTGGGGCAGATGGGTGACGCACAGTACCTGATGGCGCTCGCCCAGGCTGCGCAGGTGTCGGCCCACCGTCTCGGCCACCGCGCCGCCGATACCGCTGTCCACCTCATCGAAGATCAGGCTCGGAAGCGCCTCCTCGCCGAGCGAGGCGACCTGCACGGCAAGGCTGATGCGCGAGAGTTCGCCGCCGGAGGCGACTTTGCGCAGCGGGCGCGGCGGCTGTCCCGGGTTGGCACTGACCAGGAACTCCACGCCCTCGCACCCGCCGGGGCCGCCTTCCGTCGCGGTGCGCAGGCCCACCTCGAAACGCCCGCCGGGCATGCCCAGGTCCTGCATGGCCTCGGTGATGCGGTGCGAGAGCCGCGCCGCGGCCCGCTTGCGGCGCGTGCCCAGTTGCCCGGCCGCGTCCTCGAACGCGCGGTGCGCCGCGGCGCGCACGGATTCGAGGTCGGCGCGGCGGACATCGACCTGTGTCAGCGCGTGCAACTCCTCTTCCAGGGCGACGCGCCGTGCCGGCAGATCCGCGGGCGTCACCCGGTGTTTGCGGGCCAGATCGTGGATCGTGGACAGGCGCTCCTCGATCCGGCGCAGCCGCTCGGGGTCGGGGTCCAGGCGGCCCAGGTAGGTGCGCAACTCGTCGGCGGCTTCGTCCACCTGGATGCGGGCGTTCTCGAGGTACTCCCCGACGCCCGCGAGCCGGGCGTCCAGTCCCTGCAACTCCTGCATCGCGGCGAGCGCCCCGCCGAGCACGGCGGCGACCGAGCGTTCGTCGTCTTCGTAGAGTGCCGCGAGGGTCTCCTGTGCGGTCCCGATCAGGCGTTCGGCATTGGCCAGGCGCCGGTGATCCTCCTCCAGGACCGGCAGCTCGTCTTCCGTCAGTCCCAGGGCCTCCAACTCGCGGAGTTGATAGGTGAGCAACTCCGTGCGCGCCGCGCCGTCGCCCGCGTTCGCCAGCAGCGCGGCGTGCTCGCGTTCCAGCCCCTTCCAGTGCCGCCACGCCCGCTCCACTTCCCGCGCCAGTTCGAGGTGGCCGCCGCAGGCGTCCAGCCAGTGGCGCTGTACCTCCGGGCGCAGCAGCGACTGGTGTTCGTGCTGGCCGTGAATGTCGACCAGGAGCGCGCCGACGGCCTTGAGCGTCTGCAAGGGGACGGGTCGCCCGTTTACATACGCGCGCGAACGTCCCTCGCGCGAGAGCGTGCGGCGCAGCACGCATTCCTCGTCGGCGTCCAGTTCCTGTGCGCACAGCCAAGCCTGCGCCGGCGGATTCGTCGCGAGGTCGAACTCTGCGCAGACCTCGGCACGCTCGGCGCCGTGGCGCACGGCGTCCGCATCGGCCCGGTCGCCGAGCACCAGACCGACGGCGCCCACCAGGATCGATTTGCCCGCCCCGGTCTCGCCGGTGAGCACGGTCATGCCGGCCTCCAATTCGAGGTCCAGGGACTCGACGATCGCGAAATCGCGGATCTGCAACTGCGTCAGCACGCCGTTGTTTCCGTGCGCGGGGAGACGGTGCGCGCACCGTCGCGGCGACGTTGTCGTATGCACCGGGAACGGATCTGCGCCATGGTTCGTCGCGCCTTCCTAGCGGTTTTTCGGGGTGTGCCCCCAGCCGAGTTTGGCCCGCAGGAGGCCGAAGTAGTCATGCTGCTCGGTGTGCAGCAGGCGGATCGGGTGCGGCCGACGGCGTATGACCACCTCGTCGCCGCTATGCAGCTCGACGCTGATCTGTCCGTCGCAGGTGATCTGCGCCGGTACCGGATGCCCGTCCCGGACCACGATGCAGATCTCGCTCGAGGCGCTCACGACGATCGGCCGGTTGCTCAGGGTGTGGGGACAGATCGGTACAAGCACGATGGCATCCAGGGCCGGATGCAGGATCGGGCCGCCGCCGGAGAGGGCGTAGGCGGTGGAACCGGTCGGTGTGGCGACGATGAGGCCGTCGGATCGCTGCGTGTAGAGTTCGCGCCCGTCCACCCGCGTGTCGAACTCGAGCATGCGCGCCACGCAGCCCTTGTGCAGCACCACGTCATTGAGTGCATCGCTCTGCATGATCGGGGCCCCCGCGCGCATCACCTCCATACGCAGCAGGAAACGGCGCTCCTCCACGTAACGCCCGGCGAGGATCTCACCGATCCGCTCGGTGATCTCGCGCGGGGAGATGTCCACCAGGAAGCCGAGTCGTCCGAGATTGACGCCTACCATCGGCACGTCGTGGCCGGCAAGGCTGCGCGCGGCGCTGAGCAGGGTGCCGTCGCCGCCGATCACCACGATGAGGTCGGCGCGCTGCACCAACTCGTCCCGCCCGTGCGTGGCCGCGGCGCCGGGCGAATCGGCGAAGCCCTCGTCGAACAGGACCGTGTGTCCCCGTTCCTCGAGCAACGTGCGTAGCGCACCCGCGGTCCCGGCGACGCCGGGGTCGCCTTGTTTTCCGATCAGTCCGATGGTGGGGAAGCGTTGTACCACGGGGTGCGGTCGACCTCAGGCGTGGGACGGCGTAGGAACGGTAGCATGCACCCGCCGGAGCGGCCAGGGGCCGGCCTCGCGTGCGTGCCCAATAGTTGACACCGGAACTTTAGCACTCTACCCTGGAGAGTGCTAATTGCTGCGTTATGTGAGCCTTTCCGCCCATGTCGAAGTCGGTTCCGGATCCCGATGCCGGTCTTGGAGTACGCGCCCGGCATCTGCTGAAGGTGCTGGTAGAGCATTATATCGAGTCCGGGGAGCCGGTCGGGTCACGCACCCTGTCGCGCGACCGGGAACTGGATCTGAGCCCGGCCACGATCCGTAACGTCATGTCCGACTTGGAGGAACTCGGCTACATCCGGTCGCCGCATACCTCCGCGGGGCGGGTGCCGACGGTACGGGGCTACCGCTTCTTCGTGGACTCGCTGTTGACGGTCCGGCCCTTGGAAGAGGGCGAGCTGACGCGGCTGCGCCGCTCGTTCGCACCCGGCGGCAGCACCAAGGAGGTGCTCGAGGTCACCTCCGACCTGCTCTCGGCCGTTACGCGTATGGCCGGGGTGGTTACCCTGCCGCGCTCGCGTGAAGATTCCCTGCGCCACGTCGAGTTCCTGCCGCTCAGCGGCAATCGTGTGCTGGCGATTCTGGTGATCAACGAGGAGCACGTCGAGAACCGCATCATCCACACGGTGCGCGAGTACAGCGCCGCGGAACTGGAACAGGCGGGAAACTATCTGAACCGGCACTTCGCCGGCAAGGGCCTGGAGGACGTGCGGCGCCGGCTCGTGCACGAGATGCGCGAGGCCCGGGAGCACCTGGACCGGATCATGCTGGCGGCCATCGATATGGCGGAGAAGTCCTTCGGCCCGGGCCCCGACGTCGGGGACTATGTGCTGGCCGGGCAGACCAACCTGATGGATTTCCATGAGCTGGCCGGGAGCGTCGAGCGGCTGCGGCTGCTTTTCGACGCTTTCAATCAGAAGCGCGAGCTTCTGCACCTGTTGGATCAGTGCGCCGGCGCCCAAGGGGTGCAGATCTTCATCGGCGAGGAGTCCGGCTATGAGGTCCTCGACGGGTGCAGCGTGGTGACCGCACCCTATTCCCTGGACGGGCGGGTCCTGGGGGTGTTGGGGGTGATCGGCCCCACGCGGATGGCCTATGAACGGGTGATCCCCATCGTGGACGCGACGGCGCGGTTGTTGGGTGCGGCCTTGAATCCGCGTTGAGGGTGCCCCATCTACCAGGGTGGCTGGAAAGGCGGAGTGGGGTTGTGTCTTTGTCTTTGTGACGCGCCCGGGGGTGGCACAGCCCCGCACCGCGCGTCGGGGCGTGCGAGGTGTCCCGGCCGGGTGCGTCGGATTGGACAATGGAGTACGGGCATGGAGAACGAGGAACCGATGACACAGACCGAGGGCGAACGACCGGAGGCCGGCGCGGCGTCCGGGAATACGGGTGGGCAACAGGCGGGGGCGGCGCCCGGGACGGAACTGGAGGAGCGCCCGCTCGAGGAGTTTTCCGTCGAGGAACTCGCCGGCTTCGTTCGCGAGGCACGGGCGCAGGCCGAGGAGCACTGGAACCAGTTCCTGCGCCTGAAGGCGGAGATGGAGAACTTTCGCCGGCGCAGCGAGCGCGAGTTGGAGAACGCCCACAAATACGGGGTGGAGAAGTTCGCGATCGAACTGCTCGGGGTGCGCGACAGCCTGGAGATGGGCCTGAACGCGATGCGCGAGGCTTCCGTCGACATCGATAAGTTGCGCGAGGGCGGAGAATTGACGCTCAAGCTGCTCGGGCAGGTGTTCGAGAAGTTCGGGATCCACGAGATCGACCCCGGCGGCAAGCGCTTCGACCCGGCTTACCACGAGGCGGTGGCACTGCAGGAACGGGCCGACGTGGAGCCCAATACGGTCCTCAACGTGGTTCAGAAGGGCTATAGCCTGAACGACCGACTGATCCGCCCGGCGATGGTGATTGTGTCCAAAGGTCCCGCCGGAGGTGCGCAGGGCGGAGCGGGGGCGGGTTGAAATCCCGATTCCCGGCCTCCACATAAGGTAATAATGCCGCGGCGGTCCCGTGCGCCGGCGGATGAAATCGAGAAATTCGGGCATCCTGGAGAGTACGAACCATGGCAAAGACGATCGGAATCGATCTCGGGACCACCAATTCGTGTGTGGCGGTGATGGAGGCCGGCAAGCCGAAGGTCATCGAGAACAGCGAAGGCGCGCGCACCACCCCGTCGGTGGTGGCGTATGCGGAGGACGGAGAGGTGCTGGTGGGTCAGCCGGCCAAGCGCCAGGCGGTGACCAACCCGCACAACACCCTGTACGCCATCAAGCGCCTGATCGGCCGGCGCTTCGACGAGGACGTCGTGCAGCGTGACATCAAGCTGATGCCGTACAAGATCGTCAAGGCCGACAACGGCGACGCATGGGTCGAGGTGCGCGGCAAGCGCATGGCCCCGCCGGAGATCTCCGCGCGCGTGCTGATGAAGCTCAAGAAGGATGCCGAGGCCTATCTGGGCGAGGAAGTCAAGGAGGCGGTGATCACCGTGCCCGCCTACTTCAACGACTCCCAGCGCCAGGCGACCAAGGACGCCGGGCGCATCGCCGGCCTGGAGGTCAAGCGCATCATCAACGAGCCGACCGCCGCGGCGCTCGCCTACGGCCTCGATAAGGCCAGGGGCGATCAGAAGGTGGCCGTCTACGACCTGGGCGGCGGGACCTTCGATATCTCCATCATCGAGATCGCCGAGGTGGACGGCGAGCACCAGTTCGAGGTGTTGGCCACCAACGGCGATACCTTCCTCGGCGGGGAGGATTTCGACAACCGGTTGATGGACTATCTGGTCGACGAATTCAAGAAGGACCAGGGAATCGACCTGCGCGGCGATCCGCTGGCCATGCAGCGTCTCAAGGAGACCGCCGAGAAGGCCAAGATCGAACTCTCCTCCACGCAGCAGACCGAGATCAACCTGCCGTACATCACGGCCGATCAGGCGGGTCCCAAGCACATGAACTACAAGGTGACCCGGGCCAAGCTCGAGTCCCTGGTGGAGGGGCTGATCGCGCGTACGGTCGAGCCCTGCAAGATCGCTCTCACGGATGCCGGGCTCAGCATCAACGACGTCGACGAGGTGATCCTCGTGGGCGGCCAGACGCGCATGCCCAAGGTCCAGGAGACGGTGAAGGCGTTCTTCGGCAAGGAGCCGCGCAAGGACGTCAATCCGGACGAGGCGGTGGCGGTGGGCGCCGCGGTGCAGGCGGCGGTCCTCACCGGCGAGGTGAAGGACGTGCTGCTGCTCGATGTCACGCCCCTGTCGCTCGGCATCGAGACCCTCGGCGGCGTGATGACCAAGCTCATCGAGAAGAACACCACCATCCCCACGCGGGCCAACCAGGTGTTCTCCACCGCCGACGACAATCAGACCGCGGTCACCGTGCACGTGCTGCAGGGCGAGCGCGAAATGGCCTCGGCCAACAAGTCGCTCGGCAGGTTCGATCTGACCGGGCTCCCGCCGGCGCCGCGCGGCGCGCCGCAGATCGAGGTCACCTTCGACATCGATGCCAACGGCATCCTGCACGTCTCGGCCAAGGACAAGGCCACCGGCAAGGAGCAGTCCATCGTCATCAAGGCCTCCAGCGGCCTGGGCGAGGACGAGATCCGGAAGATGGTCAAGGACGCCGAGGCCCACGCCGACGAGGATCGCAAGTTCCACGAACTGGTGGAGGTGCGTAATCACGCCGATAACCTGATCCACGCGGCGAACAAGTCGCTCAAGGAACTGGGCGACAAGGCCACGGACGCGGAGAAGAAGGAGATCGAAGAGGCGGTAAGCGCGTTGCAGGACGCCATGAAGGGCGAGGACAAGGCCGATATCGAGGCCAAGACGCAGCGCCTCGCCGACATCTCGGGAAAATTCGCCGAGCGGCTGTATCAGAAGGGGCAAGAGGAAGGCGCGGCGCAGCAGGCGGGGGCGGGCGGCGAATCTCCGGGTGCCGGCGCCGGCGCGGACTCCGGGCAGGCCGGTGCCAAGGCCGGCGGCGAGGACGTGGTGGACGCCGAGTTCGAGGAAGTCAAGGAAGACCACAAGTAACCGACGATACTTTCGGGTAACGCCCGGGCGCGCCGGCGCGAAGGCGGCCGACCATTCGGGGCACCGGCCCGCGCCGGGCCGATGCCCCGGGTGTCGGTCGTGCGCGCCCGGTTGCGTTCGGGCGCGCCCGGGACGGGCCTTGCGGGAAGCACATTGCAATGTCGAAACGTGACTACTACGAAATTCTCGGGTTGAACCGCAACGCTTCCGATGCGGAACTGAAAAAGGCCTACCGGCGCCTGGCCATGAAGTACCATCCGGACCGCAACCCGGAGGACCAGAAGGCCGAGGAGCGATTCAAGGAGGCCAAGGAGGCCTACGAGGTCCTGTGCGATCCCCGCAAGCGTGCCGCCTATGACCAGTTCGGTCACGCCGGCGCCAACGCGGGCGGCTTCGGGGCGGGAGGGGGCTTCGGTGCCGGTGCCGGTGCCGGCTTCGGCGACATCTTCGGTGACATCTTCGGCGACATCTTCGGCGGCGGAACCGGTCGCGGCGGAGCCGGCCGGGCGCAGCGCGGTGCCGATCTGCGCTACAACCTGGAGCTCTCTCTGGAGGACGCGGTCTTCGGCACGACGGTGAAGATCCGTGTCCCGACCTACGTGGTCTGCACCGGGTGCGGCGGCAGCGGTGCGCGCAAGGGCAGTCGGCCCAGCCGCTGCGGAACCTGCGGCGGCCACGGTCAGGTGCGCATGCAGCAGGGGTTCTTCTCGATCCAGCAGACCTGTCCGCACTGCCGGGGCACCGGCACCATCCTCGACGATCCCTGTCCGACCTGCCGCGGCGGCGGTCGGGTTCAGGAGCAGAAGGTCCTGTCGGTCAAGGTCCCGCCGGGGGTGGACAGCGGGGATCGCATCCGGCTCTCGGGCGAGGGCGAGGCCGGTGAGGCCGGGGGCCCGCCGGGCGACCTCTACGTGCAGATCCGGGTACGCCCGCATCCCATTTTCACGCGCGAGGGCAACGATCTCGCTTGCGACGTGCCGATCAGCTTCGTCGCGGCCGCTCTGGGTGGTGAGTTGGAGGTGCCGACCCTGGACGGGCGGGTGGTGTTGAAGATCCCACCCGAGACCCAGAGCGGGCGGCTGTTTCGCCTGCGGGGCAAGGGCGTGACGCCGGTGCGCGGCGGGCCGGCGGGCGACCTGCTGGCACGGGTGATCGTGGAGACGCCGGTCAATCTGACCGCCCGCCAGGAGGAGTTGCTGCGCGAGTTCGAGGGTCAGGTCCGCGAAGGCGGGACGCGCCACAGCCCGCGCGAGAGTACTTGGTTGGATGGCGTGAAGAAGTTCTTTGAAAATATGCGACTATAGAATATATCTTGCATGTGACATGAATTGCAGGGTACCCGATTGGGAGATCCGTACCCCGGAGTCACCGGCTTGAGTCGGTGGGGTCTTCCGAACCCAACCGACCCGCCGCCCCGGGGGGGCGTTACCGGCAGCAGGGAGTACGTATGACCAGGATCGCCGTCGCCGGCGCCGCGGGGCGCATGGGCCGCACGCTCCTTCAGGCCGCCCGGGAGATCCCGGGCATGGAGTGCTCGGTGGCCACCGAGCGTCCCGGGAGTCCGGCCGTGGGCATCGACGCGGGGACCCTGGTCGGCCTCGAGCCCTGCGGCGTGGCGGTGAGCGACGATCTCGCGCGCTCGGGCGGCGCATTCGACGTGTTGGTGGACTTCACCCGCCCGGAGGTTACCCTCGGGAATCTGGAGGCGTGTCTGGCGGCCGGGCGGGCGATGGTGATCGGTACCACCGGCTTCGACGGTGCGCAGCGCGAACGCATCCGCGCGGCCGCGGCCGGTGTCCCGATCGTGTTCGCCCCCAACATGAGCGTCGGGGTCAACCTGTGCTTCAAATTGCTGGAGCTGGCCGCGCGTGTGCTCGGCGACGAGGCCGACGTGGAGATCATCGAGGCCCACCATCGCCACAAGGTCGACGCCCCCTCGGGCACCGCGCTCGCGATGGGCGAGGTCGTGGCCCGGGCCCTGGGGCGCGATCTGGAGCAATGCGCCGTCTACGGGCGCCGGGGGCATACCGGCGAGCGCGACCCCAAGGCGATCGGCTTCGAGACGATCCGCGCCGGAGACATCGTGGGCGAGCACACGGTGATGTTCGCCGCGCCGGGCGAGCGTGTGGAGATCGTGCACAAGGCGGGCAGTCGCATGACCTTCGCCCGTGGTGCGTTGCGTGCCGCCGATTGGGTCGTCGCTCGCAGCCCAGGCCTCTACGACATGCAGGACGTGCTGGATCTGCGCTGATGAGGGGCCCGGGGCTCGTCCGGCGGTGCACCAGAGCAGGCGGATAGGCGGCCGGCCCGACGCCGATATCGGGCGGCGCGCGTGCCGTGGACCGGTCCCGTGAGGCCGGGTTCCGCGCCGCGCGGCGCATGGACACCCCCCCGCCCTATCCAGTAGAATTCGTCCGATTTCCACGGGGGCGCCGTAGCAAGCACCGCGGGTGTCGGAGGAGCGGGAAGGGGCGGGGCCTCTTCCCGCTTCGCGCGGCTGCGTGCGTCGCCCGCGCCCCGCGCCCCCCAGACCCTAACGGCCCCGGCAATGACGGCGTGTGCGGTGCGCGCCGGCTCGGAGGAGGAACCTTGCGCACACCGGCCCTGCTGGCGTTGGAGGACGGCAGCCTGTTTCGCGGAGAAGCCATCGGCGCCGTCGGTCAAAGCGTCGGCGAGGTGGTGTTCAATACCGCGATGACCGGCTATCAGGAGATCCTCACCGATCCGTCCTATTGCCGGCAGATCGTCACCCTCACCTATCCCCACATCGGCAACGTCGGCACCAACGGCGAGGACGAGGAGTCGCGGCGCATCTTCGCGAGCGGCCTGGTGGTCCGCGACGTACCGGCACGCCCCAGCAGTTGGCGCAGCACGCAGCCCCTGCCCGAGTACCTGCGTGCGTACGGACTGGTGGCGATCGGCGGCATCGATACCCGGCGCCTGACGCGCATACTGCGCGAGCGCGGTGCACAGAACGGCTGCATCCAGGCCGGGGAGGGGCTCGACGAGACGGCCGCGTTCGCCGCGGCGCGGGAGTTTCCGGGTCTCAAGGGGATGGACCTCGCACGCGAGGTGACCACCGACCGGCCCTACACGTGGACTCAGGGCGGGTGGCGCCTCGCGGGCGGATCACCGATATCAGGGGATGCGGCAGGCGAGGCGTTGCTTCACCACGTCGTCGCCGTCGACTACGGAGTGAAGCGCAACATACTGCGGATGCTCGTCGATCGCGGTTGCCGCGTGTCGGTGGTCGCGGCGCAGACCCCGGCCGCGGAGATTCTGGGGCTTGCGCCCGACGGGGTCTTCCTGTCGAACGGGCCCGGCGATCCGGAGCCCTGCGATTACGCCATCGAGGCGATCCGCGCGATCGTCGACGCCGGCGTGCCGACCTTCGGCGTCTGCCTGGGGCATCAACTCCTGGGACTGGCCTGCGGGGCGAGCACGGTCAAGATGAAATTCGGCCACCACGGCGCCAATCACCCGGTGCTCGAACTGGACAGCGGGCGTGTGATGATCAGCAGCCAGAACCACGGGTTCACGGTCGAGGAGGCGGGCCTGCCGGAGGTCTTGCGCCCCACGCACCGCTCCTTGTTCGACGGTTCGCTCCAGGGTATTCACCACACCGAGCGCCCGGCGTTCGGGTTCCAAGGGCACCCCGAGGCGAGTCCCGGGCCGCACGACGTGGCGTCCCTGTTCGATCATTTCATCGACCTGATGCGGCGGGCGCATCGATGAGCGGTGTTGCGGCGGGCGCACGCACCGATCGCGGCATCGGGGACGAGTGAGCGCAGATGCCCAGACGAACGGACCTCCACAGCATTTTGATCATCGGCGCCGGTCCGATTGTGATCGGCCAGGCCTGCGAGTTCGACTACTCGGGCGTGCAGGCGTGTAAGGCGCTGCGCGAGGAGGGTTGCCGGGTGATCCTGGTGAACTCCAACCCGGCGACGATCATGACCGATCCGGGCACCGCCGATTCGGTGTACATCGAACCCGTCCGCTGGCAGGCGATCGCGCGCATCATCGAGAAGGAACGCCCCGATGCCCTGCTGCCCACCATGGGCGGTCAGACGGCGCTGAACTGCGCATTGGATCTGGTGCGCGAAGGGGTGCTGGAGCGCTTCGGCGTGGAGATGATCGGGGCCGGCCGCGAGGCCATCGACATGGCCGAGGACCGCGAGCTGTTCCGCCGCGCCATGCTGGAGATCGGCCTCGAGGTACCGCGCGCGGCGCTTGCCCACAGCATGGAGGAGGCGATGCAGTTGCAGGCCGGAATCGGCTTTCCGACCATCCTGCGTCCTTCGTTCACGCTCGGCGGCAGCGGCGGCGGCGTGGCCTACAACCGCGAGGAGTTCGTCGAGATCTGCAAGCGCGGGCTCGATCTCTCCCCCACCCATGAGGTGCTGCTGGAACAGTCGGTGCTGGGGTGGAGAGAATTCGAGATGGAGGTGGTGCGCGACCACAAGGACAACTGCATCATCGTCTGCTCGATCGAGAACCTGGACCCGATGGGGCTGCACACCGGCGATTCCATCACCGTCGCGCCGGCGCAGACCCTGACGGACAAGGAATACCAGCGTATGCGCGACGCATCGATCGCAGTGCTGCGCAAGATCGGCGTGGACACCGGCGGCTCCAACGTGCAGTTCGCGGTCAGCCCGGAAACCGGTCGCATGCTGGTGATCGAGATGAACCCGCGCGTCTCGCGCTCTTCGGCGCTGGCTTCCAAGGCGACCGGTTTCCCGATCGCCAAGGTGGCGGCCAAGCTCGCCCTCGGCTACCGCCTGGACGAGCTGCGCAACGAGATCACCGGCGGGGCCACGCCCGCCTCCTTCGAACCCAGCATCGACTACGTGGTCACCAAGATTCCGCGCTTCGCCTTCGAGAAGTTCCCGCGCACCAAGGCCCGGCTTACCACGCAGATGAAGTCGGTGGGCGAGGTGATGGCCATCGGGCGCACCTTTCAGGAGTCGTTCCAGAAGGCCCTGCGCGGCCTGGAGACGGGGATCGACGGGCTGGACGAGCGCCTGAGCACGGACGATCCGCAGGAGCGCAAGGTGCGCCTTCGCCAGGAGCTGCGCGAGCCGGGGCCGGAGCGCATCCTGTATGTGGCCGATGCCTTCCGTGCCGGCTGGACTCTGGAGCAGGTGCATGAGTTGAGCTGCATCGATCCGTGGTTCCTCACCGAGGTGGAGGAACTGGTGCGCGTCGAGGAGGGCCTGCGCGGGCGCGAGTCCGCCGGCGTGGAGGCCGCGGAGTGGTTCGATCTGAAACGTCGCGGCTTCTCGGATCGGCGCCTGGCGCGGCTGTTCGGGGTCTCCGAGGACGACGTGCGTCGGCGGCGTCACGCGTGCGGGGTGCGCCCGGTCTATAAACGGGTGGATACCTGTGCCGCCGAGTTCGCGACCGCCACCGCCTACCTCTATTCGACCTACGAGGAAGAGTGCGAGGCGGCCCCCACGGGAAACAGGAAGATCATGGTCCTGGGCGGCGGGCCCAACCGCATCGGCCAGGGCATCGAGTTCGACTACTGCTGCGTGCACGCCGCCCTGGCCCTGCGCGAGGACGGCTATGAGACCATCATGGTCAACTGCAACCCGGAGACGGTGTCGACCGACTATGACACCTCCGATCGGTTGTACTTCGAGCCGCTGACGCTGGAGGATGTGCTCGAGATCATCCACAAGGAGAAGCCCGAGGGCGTGATCGTCCAATACGGCGGGCAGACGCCGCTGCAGCTCGCGCGCGCGCTGGAGGCCAACGGAGCGCCGATCATCGGGACCTCGCCGGATTCGATCGACTTGGCCGAGGACCGCGAGCGCTTCCAGGGAATGCTCCACAAGCTCGGCCTGCGCCAGCCGCCGAACCGCACCGCGCGCAGCGTCGAGGACGCCGTGCGGTTGGCCGCCGAGATCGGCTATCCTCTCGTGGTGCGGCCCTCCTACGTGCTGGGCGGGCGGGCGATGGAGATCGTGTATAATACGAAAGACCTGCGTCGCTACATGCGCGAAGCGGTGCAGGTTTCCCATGAGTGTCCGGTCCTGCTCGACCGCTTCCTGTCCGATGCCGTCGAAGTGGACGTGGACGCCGCTTGCGACGGTACGCGGGTGCTGATCGGCGGCATCATGGAGCACATCGAGCAGGCGGGGATCCATTCCGGGGATTCGGCCTGCTCGCTTCCGCCCTACTCGCTGGATGCGGCGCTGCAGGAGCGGATGCGCGAACAGGTGGCGGAGCTGGCGCGGGAGTTGGGCGTCGTCGGGCTGATGAACACGCAGTTCGCGATCCAGGATGGGACGATCTATATTCTGGAAGTCAACCCGCGGGCCTCGCGCACGGTGCCGTTCGTCTCCAAGGCGACCGGGCTGCCGCTGGCCAAGATCGCCGCCCGTTGCATGGTGGGGCGCGGCCTGGACGGGCAGGGCGTCCACGGGGAGATCGTGCCGCGATTCTTTTCGGTGAAGGAGGCGGTGTTCCCGTTTATCAAGTTCCCCGGGGTGGACCCGTTGCTCGGCCCGGAGATGAAGTCCACCGGCGAGGTGATGGGCATAGGTTCGAGCTTCGGCGAGGCCTTCGCCAAGGCGCAGCTCGGGGCCGGCGTGGACCTGCCGCGCAGCGGGCGCGCGTTCCTCAGCCTGCGCGACGCCGACAAGCCCGGTGCCGCGGGGTTGGGTCGGGCGCTGGTCGCACGTGGGCTGGAGGTCCTGGCCACTCGCGGCACGGCGGCGGTGCTGGAACGGGCGGACATCCCGTGCACGCGGGTCAACAAGGTCACCGAGGGGCGCCCGCACATCGTGGACATGATCAAGAACGACGAGATCGGCCTGATCGTGAATACCACCGAGGGCAGGCAGGCCATCGCGGACTCCTACGAGATCCGGCGCGAAGCCCTGCAGCACAAGGTCAGTTATACCACTACTCTGGCGGGTGCCCGGGCGACCTGTCTGGCCCTGGGATATCTGGACGCGCAAAGCGTCAACCGCCTGCAGGATCTACACCGGGAGGCGACCCTATGAAAAAGGTCCCATTGACGGTGCGCGGCGCGCAGCGGCTGCGCGAGGAACTCCGGCATCTGAAAAGCGTGAAGCGCCCGGAGGTGATCCGCGCGATCAGCGAGGCCCGTGCCCACGGAGATCTCAAAGAGAACGCGGAGTATCATGCCGCCCGCGAGCAGCAGAGCTTCATCGAGGGGCGCATCGCCGACCTCGAGACGAAACTCGCTTACGCGCATATCATCGATTTGTCGACGATCAACGCCAACGGCAAGGTTGTATTCGGCGCGACGGTCTTGCTGCTGGAGTCGGCGAACGAATCCGAAGTGACCTATCAAATCGTCGGCGAGGACGAGGCCGACATTCAGGTGGGTATGATCTCGGTGACCTCGCCGATGGCCCGGGCCCTGATCGGGCACGAGGAGGGCGAGGTGGTTACGGTGCACGCCCCGAGCGGGGCCAGGGAATTCGAGATTCTCGAAGTGCGCTACGTCTGAGGTTTTTCAAGGG
>VAPM010066949.1_pt1 | contig 15653 bp, 14 predicted proteins | sample 3395091 | NCBI WGS metagenome assembly VAPM01 (sample SAMN08290445, study PRJNA428436) | hydrothermal vent metagenome | isolation source: Deep-sea hydrothermal vent chimney 3 | place: Pacific Ocean: Juan De Fuca Ridge | reverse complement strand
TCAAAATCCGTTGGAGAGAAAAGTCTTTTATATTTATCTTGTGCTGATAAACTTTGCACAGTAGAAACTACAATATCTGCTTTTTTCCAGTCATCACGATTCTGTTTGTAAACTACAGATTGGAAATCATTACTTAAATACTGAGTAAAATTTTTCTGGGCTTGGTCTTCTAGCTCCAAACGATCAACAAGAAACAAAATCCTTTTGGCATTTCCTGTTCGTAAGAATAGTTTTATAATCGCGGCAGAGATAAGAGTTTTGCCTGTCCCCGTTGCCATTTCAAACAGAAAACGATCATTCCCACTTTCAGCGGATTTTTGCAAGACGTGAATTGATTTGAGTTGATACGGACGCAAGATACTCAATCCTTCATCCCATAGATATTTTATGCGAGTTTCTTCATTTTCGTATCTTGTGTCATCTTTAAAATTTGGATTCTGTGTAAACGCGATATAGTCGTCATTTACTTCTTCATCGGCAAGACGTTTGTTGTCTGGCTTGAAATCAAGACGGTGTGTTAAAGATTCTTGTGTTGGAAACTCAGTGATAATTTCAGGATCAGCTCGTTCTAGATCCCAAAAATAGTGCAAGTTACCGTTTGAAAGAATTACAAAACGGGCATTTTCACTTTTTGCATATCGACGAGCCTGTTCTTTTCCGTCAAGCGGGTCTTTCTCACCTTTTTTGGCTTCCAAAATGACAAGTGGAAAACCTTTATCGTCTAAAAGTAAAAAATCAATAAATCCATTTTTTGTCGTTTCAAAATCTTCACCGAACGCGTCAATGTCTTTTTTTGTGATTTTTACATTTGGCTCAAGTTGGATATTTGTTTGTCCTGTTTCTGTATCAAAAAATCTCCAACCAGACTCTTCGAGTAATTTGTTGATTTTTATTCGTGCTTTTGCTTCCTTGGAATTTACCATGATTTTATACTTGCGATTCCATTCGTCGTCGTCTTGCGTCAAGTGTTTCTCCGGCATAAGTCCAGTAATCTGTGCCTGCGACAGGATAATTTGCACCAAGTGCATCTTTTGCAGAAGCAGACAAGCTTGTATTCTCGCCGCTATATTTAACAGTTTGTTGTCCAACAAGTTGAATAACCTTGGCGATAATATTTTCATCTCTACTAAATACAAGTTCCGCTCCAATTGGGATATCAACCATTTTGAAGTTAAATGTGGTTCGCCTTGTTCTTGCTTTATCAATCGCCTGCTGATCTTCTTGTGTTTCTACATAATCCTGTGTTGGTGTCACATTCTCAATTTCTGCAAGTTTTAATGCTGACACTACTCGTTCAGGAGCAATTTCAAAAAACTCTCTACTTGTTCGTACGCGATTATTCATAAAAGCGTCTTGCAGTCGACTCTCAACTTCCTGTGCATTTGCAACAGTACAAGCATAAAAACATTCAAAAGGTAGCGGAACACTTGTTGTATCTAGGCTTCTGATTCTTTGTTCGAGATTTGTTGTCCTGCCAATTTTTACGTAACCTGGCATTCCTTCATTTATTAAAATGTAAACTATTTCATTCATATTTTTATATTATTGAATCCCAACACTAGCTCTCCAACATCTCGGCAAATGTTATTCTTTGACATGCATTTCTTGGCTGTAACACTCATTAGTACATTGCCTGTTTTATTTAATCCCCTTTTCATTATTGACAGTATACCGCAATGTTATTTGAATAGATATGTTGGTTATATTTGCCCCCCATGGCGCGCGGAGCGCGCCATGGGGGGCTGGCGATGCGGTGGGCGGGTGTGGGCTTGGGCTTGGGCTTGGGCTGTATTTATTCTAAAACAAAAAACGCATGTCGGTGCGTTTTTTGTTTTAGAATATTTTGTGACCCTACGGGGAGTCGGACCCCGATTACCACCGTGAGAGGGTGATGTCCTAGCCATTAGACGATAGGGCCGTGTATGTGTGTAGTATGTGTATGTGGCGATGTTGAGCACTCGCCATAGTATTGGTTATATCAAAAAAATACTGTTTTTACCATACCTGATTGATATTTCCGAGAAAAACTATGATATGAGTTTCCACTGCTTGTCTTGGCGCGGTAAATGAACGCTGTCGCTAGGGTTTTTCAATAGAGATTCAACGACGCGTTCAAGCCGTATACTTTGTTGCGACCCCTTTATCAAAAAGATGTCGTTCGGACGTACAAGTGCAGAGAGAATAGCGGATGCTTCTTCCGCCGTACTACATATGTGTATATGTTCAGCACTAAGCCCAGCCTCTTTCGCGGAATGCGCAATGCCCTGAGCACGCACCCCAACGGTGATAAGTATGTCCGCACATCGTGCGGCTAATTCTCCTATGCGCGTATGTTCGGATACGGAATATCGTCCAAGCTCAAGCATGTCGCCCAGAACCGCAATTCTACGCGATGACGGTGTAAGATCACGAAGTGTTGAGAGCGCCTCAACAACCGCTACCGGAGATGCGTTGTATGATTCATCAATGATGATTGACTCCTGCACCCCATCAAGAATTCTTCCTCTTCCGGGTGGCGGCACATATGATGAAAGCCCGAGAAGAGCCTGGTCAATCGGGGTTGAAAGAGCTACGGCAACAGAAAGAGCGCAGGCCGGAGCGAACAGTTGTTGTCGCCCGAGCGCCCCCCGCACGACGACCGGAACGGTCGTCGTGCGGGGGGCTACACCATCACTTATGGTCACTTGCGAACGCATCCCGCGCACGCGCCCCTCTTCAATGAGAAAATCCGGTCGCTCAATATGCACCTGAGCATCTTCGCGCATTCCATACATGATAGTGCGCACCGGAAGGCGCAACGCCATGTCGCGCGCATACAGATCATCGGCTGAAATAATAAGTGGCGCTCCGGGAGCAAGCGCATATGCGGGCATAAACTCTTCTTCGCGCACCGCCTGCGGTGAAGCATATGCCTCAACGTGCACCGGCACTTCAGGCAATCGCGTTACCACCACTACATCAGGTGTAATCATGCGCAATAAATTCGTTATGTCTCCGGACTTACCCGCCCCAACTTCAAGCACCAACATTTTTGGATAGTGATTTGGCAACAACAGCAATGTAAAAGCTTCTTGGAAAACACGCAACCACGCGAAAATATTTCGCCACGGATTTTCCACACCAATTATGGTAAATGGAACACCAAACTCGGTATTGTAACTTTTCTCACTTTTGCGCAAAAAGTGTGTCGGAGAAAGTGCGCAAGCAATGGCATCTTTCGTGGACGTCTTCCCTACACTCCCCGTCACCATAATTACCATCGGTTTATATTTGCGAACAATACCACTTGCCAAAGTTGCAAGAAGCGAAGCGATAAACGTGCGTAAGATTTTTTTCATCATAATGTGTGTGTGATAACAGTACTGCGGTTAGGCTGTATATTGTAATAATTAATCAAAAAGTGAACCATGTCAAACATCGGCTTTGTTAGCGTCTCTGTTGAATACTCATCCATATATGGATCTTTCCCGTTCGGATAATTCAAATACAGCAAAATTATAAAACGAGGTGCGTGTGCCGGGAAAAAACCAACGTACGAATGAAAGAAGCGGTCTGTATAATATCCACCATCAGGATTTGTCAATTGCGCGGTACCTGTTTTAACCGCCACGGGAATACCGGGGATAACATATTTCCCGTTGTACAGTTCGGTGTTTGTCAGAGCAACCATCATATTTGCAGTTTCGCTTGAGGAAAGGGCGGAAAAAATCCGCTCTTTCTTATTCCACTTCATTGGCACCACTTTCCCAGATGTAAGAATTTTCTCTGTGGCGATATGTGGCTGAACCATTACTCCGCCGTTGGCAACAACACCAAGCGCGCGTATCATCTGCACCGGTGTAATGGCGATACCCTGCCCGAAAGACATCGTATCAAAATCCACCTGTCTTGAACTTTGCAAATTTCCAATAAGACCGTTTACTTCGCCCGGCAAGTCAATGCCTGTTTTCTGTCCGAACAGCTTCATGAAATAATCTTTGAAACGCTGTTGTCCAAGCTGTTCGGCAAGCCACGACGCTCCAACGTTGAGCGACTGCACAATTATCTGCCCAATTGGTATGACACCGCGGCCTTTAAGATCCCAATTACAAATTTTATCACCGTTAACATGTATGCAAGCTGTGTCATCATAGGTAGTTTTTGGTGTAACCACTCCGGCATTCAGTGCGGACGCCATCGTGATGGGCTTCATGATAGAACCAAACTCATACACATTTTGCACCAACGGATTGATAAATGAAGACGTGCTTGCGGTTTGAAAAGTGTTTGGATTATACGTTGGCACACTCCCAAGCGCCACAATCTTCCCGGTTGACGGCACCATAATAATGCCCCCTGCGGATTTTGCATTATATTTTGTACGCAGTGTTTTAAGGTCGGCGAGCAAGTGCGCTTCAACCACGGGTTCAATGCCTGTAACTATATCGCCCTCTTTTGAAGCTTTCGGATCAACAAGAAAAGAGCTACTGTTTGAAAAAATACGCATAAAGAAATTTCCACGGTTTGTTTCATTTCTCACAAGAGCATTGTTATAATAACGCTCAATACCATATTGACCGCTCACCGTGTTGCTATTGTTATATGCTACAAAGCCAATTGTGTGTGCCGCGAGCGTTCCGCCCGGATAATATATCCATTGTTGACGTATAACCATAACGCCGCGCAAGTGCTTTTCTATAATTTCAGACCCCTGCTTCAAAGAAACATGCTCCGCGATTTTTTCGTACGGATCATTTTTCTTATTTATTGCGGTAAAAAAAACCGGCTTATCAATCGGCACGATTGCGTTGAGCGTAGAGTATGTTTGTTTTGGATTTGAAAGTGACTCCGGATCTATGGCAATAAGATATCCGGTTTTTATTGTCGCGGCGGCAATATGTACACCGTCTTTGCGAGTGAAGTAGATATTTCCGCGTGTAAAAGAACCCCTGTTTGACGCATACTGTTCTTTTGCCTTCATTTGATATTGCGCTCCCTCAACAATTTGAACCGTAAACAATCGTACAATGAGCAAAAGAGAGAGTATTCCCAAAACGGTAAAAACGACATAGAGACGAGAATGAAAGATTGCCCACATAACTTTTATGTTACGGCGTACGAATGGAAACCGCCGGACGCGTATCAACGACATATCCTATGTGTACCGGCTTTTCAAAACCGAATCGTTGCGGTTGCATATCATTTATCTCACTTATTTTATTTAGGTAAGATGTTTCAAGCGTGCCGATACGTGCGCGTGTGTCTTGCACCATTTGCGCGGAACGCATACTGACAACGCCATACGACATGACAAACGCCAACAGCCCAATGTATATGAACAGCATCACGATGGTGGCGCGTAAAAGTACCGTGTATAACAATTGCCAATAGTCGGCGGCGGAAACATATGAAGAAACATATTGTGTGTTGTGTGTGTTACGCATAGGTATATTGTGTTGCTGATGATTTCTTTGTTGCGGTGTGTGAACCAACCGCAAAAACACGCAACTTCGCGCTTCGCGCGCGACGATTCGCCGACAACTCTTCCTCAGACGGCACGATTGGTTTTTTGGTAACGAGCGCCCCGCGCCCTTCGTACACCGCATCGCGGAATATATTTTTTACAATGCGGTCCTCAATACTATGAAAAGTAATAACAGCGATTATTCCTCCGTCGCGAGTATAAGACATTGCTGACGTTATGCCGTCGCGTAACGCATTAAGCTCATCATTTATTGCAATGCGAAACGCTTGAAATGTTTTCGTTGCCGGATGTATTTTACGTTTGTGATACCAACCGGGCGTGCCAGCTAAGACCGCCTCAACCAGGTCGGTGGTGGTGAGTATTTTCGCCACTTTGCGCCTGTGTATAATTGAGCGCGCTATGGGACGCGCAAAGCTCTCCTCGCCGTAAGTGCGCAGTGTGTCTGTCAGCTCTTCTTCGGTTGCACTATTAACCATGTGTGCGACGGTATAGGTTGCGCGCTCATCATAGGTCATCAACAAGGGCTCGGCTTCTTGAAATGAAAACCCGCGTCGCACATTGAGCTGAAACCCACTCCACCCGAGATCAAACAGTGATTTGTTAATATATGAAATACCGTTTTTATCCAGTATCGCGGAAAGATTACGAAAATTATCTTGCACCAGCAATGTACGCGCACGAATATGCGAAGCATATTCGTGCGCGCGCTGTAATGCGCTACCATCCGCATCTATACCGATTATTGTCCCATTCTCGCCAAGCATTTTGCCCATGCGGGCAAAATGTCCCGCCCCACCAACGGTTGCGTCCACCACCACATCATCAGGCTGTATTAAAAGCGAATTGATGACCTCATCTGAAAGTACGCTGTGATGAAATGATTTCATAAAAATTATATACCTTGCGAAGTATTAAGTGTTTCCGCAAAAGTATCAGCGTCACGCTCAATTGTTTTCGTATAAGTATTCCAGGAGCGCTCTTCCCATATTTCCACACGATCATTAACACCGGCAACGACTGTTTTGTTGCGCAATGATGCATATGTTCGCAAATAATCCGGAATGAGAATTCTTCCGGACGAATCCACTTCAACTTCCATGGCTCCGGTAAGCATCAATCGCGCGTACGCACGCCCCGCCGAACTTCCGTTTGCATGTCGCGCAATTATTTCAACCTCGCGCTTCCATGTCGCTTTCGTGTAAACGAAGAGGCAACGGTCAAGACCGCGAGTAACAATAACCGCTCGACCGAAATCTTTTCGAAACTTTGCCGGAAATGATATGCGGTTTTTTGTATCAAGTGTGTGGTGATATTCTCCGATAAACATATATTTATTTCATGCGGGTAAAAATGGGAACTCCCACTTCGTCCCACTTATTTATAAGTATATGACACTTTGCCCCACTTTGCATAGTAGTTATCCACACCCGCCATTATCTACGCTCGCCAAATGTAAAAACCACAAAAACGCGTGGACTCACCACGCCCATCCCAATCGAAATACCCCGCTGAAAAATTCCAGCGGGGTATTTCGATTGAACATTTCGGTGTGTCTGAGCGTGACATTTCAGCGGGTCTGAACATTTTGACAAAACCAACACACTGCCGAAATTTTCAATTTCGGCAGTGTGTTCCCGCAAAATATCCCTATTTAATCTTTATTGTTTCGGGCGCAAAAGTGGGAACAACTGTCCCTCACGCACGGAAACTCCTTCAAGAAAACTGAAAAGGCGCTCCGAAACACCAAACCCAAACGTAGGTGGCATACCATATTCAAGTGCCTCCACATAAGAAGTGTCGTTCATTTGCGCCTCGTCGTCTCCCGCCTCACGCAACTCTTGCTGATGACGAAAACGCGCTGCTTGGTCAAGTGGATTATTAAGCTCACTAAAACCCTTGCCCATTTCACTCCCGGCGAGAATTATTTGAAAACGATCTACGGTGCGCAAATCTTTTTTATTACGTTTCGCAAGAGGCTCAAGATATGTCGGTACGCCAATAAGAAATCCGGGGCCGGACAGTGTCTTTCGTATTTGCTTCCAAAGGATATCAATTCCGCGCTCAAGATTAAAGCCATCGCGTCCAAATGAAATGTGGCGGTCCTCAAGAACCTTGCGAACATCTTCTACGGAAGTTTCAAGTGGATCAATACCAAACTCTTTTTCAATAAGCGCTCCATATTCATATCGTTCCCACACAGCATCAAGATTAACTGTAAATTCTCTTATTGAAAAGGTTCGCTTCCCATATACTTTGTCTGCAATGATGCGATATAAATCAGTTACCATATCCATTCCATCTTCATAATCCGAAAACGCTTTATAGAATTCCATTTGTGTGTAATCTTGCGCATGTTCATATGACATTCCTTCATTACGAAAAATACGACCAATCTCAAAAACCTTAGGAAATCCGGCAATCATGAGCCTTTTTTGCCAGAGCTCACCGGCGCTAATGCGTAAATACGCATCAATATCAAGAGCATTATGGTGCGTTACGAATGGGCGGGCATCAGCGCCACCAGTTGTTGTTTCCAGTACAGGCGTTTCAACCTCAATAAAATCTCTCTCCAAAAGATAATTGCGAATAGTGTTCCAAAAAAGTGAGCGTCTGCGAAAGCGCGCCTGCAAATCTTCTGAGAGTAAAATATCCAAATATCGTTTACGATACCTTTCTTCCTCATCTTTAATACCAAACCATGTGTCGGGAATCGGGCGCAATGCCTTTGCAAGCATCCTCCACGAATGAGCAAGCAGAGATTGTGCTCCGCGCTTGGTTGTAAACGCCACACCGGATAGCTCAATAATATCTCCCATATCAACCGTCTCCTCAAAAAGAGAAAACGCTTCTTCACCTACGTCGTCTTTTTTTAAATATCCCTGCATGCGCCCTGTGCCATCATATATATCAAGAAAAAGAGAGCCACCGTGTGCGCGGACAGCCATCACTCGCCCATCAACGGTGGCTGAGTCACCTCGCTCCTCAAGCTTTGCGTGCCCATCAAGAAATTCTTGGATGGTATGCGTACGTGCACTTTTGGATGGATATGCATCAATCCCCTTTTCTTTCAGTTTCTCAAGTTTTTTAATTCGCTCGTTGCGAATGTCCGTAAGAGCCATATATATACTATATCAGATATGCACACTCAATGCCTTTACTCAGGAGATTTTTTTTACCGTGTACGTTTGTTTTCCATTTGGGGTTTCAAACGTGAAAACTTCATTTTTCTTTTTTCCCATAATGGCACTTCCAAGCGGAGAGAGATGTGAGAGTTTTCTCTCACGCATGTCCGCTTCCTCTGACCCGACAATTGTATACTCGTGCGCTTCTTGTTCTCCATCACGACTGATTGACACGACTGAACCAAAACCAACCACATCTTTTTTGTTGGTGCTCTCCATTACTTTCGCATTTTTTATAATGTCACTTAGCCGACGAATACGTTCCTCAACGGATGCCTGTAACTCGCGCGCCTCTTGATATTCTGCATTCTCGGAAAGATCTCCCAACGAGCGGGCATATTCCAAACTCTTTGCAATTTCAGTACGCCTGGTTGTCTCAAGATACTCAAGTTCCTTGTGCATCTCTTCAAGCTTTTCTTGCGAGAGTACTATCTCTGTTTCCTGTTGTTCATTCATATAATTTCAAACGTATTGTATGTATTGTACGTGAGTATGAAAAGAGTGCAAGTGCTCTGTTGGATTGGAACCCCAACCAACGCTGGTGTCTAACCTAAACATTCATATAAAATCACCCAAGATAAGCCGAGATGTCATCATAGAACCGCCATCTTAAATTGAAATCTAACTTCAATATTGGTTCAATAGTCCATCACGTGGTACCTGGTATAAATAAAATCGGACATCTAAATCGGACATCGGATGTCCGATTTTACATCCCCCCCGGATATAGTGTCAGAGACACTATATCCGGGGGGGGGGGGATGTCTTTCACTGCACTGGAGTGGACGACGACAAGAGCCCTTGCGAATGCAATGTTTGGAAAAACTCTTTCATAACCGTTGTGGCATCCTCTCCTTTCCCGGAAGGACCTCGCCCAAGCACTACGGCAAAAGCATATTGCGGATTTGTATACGGATAAAATCCTTCAATCCATGAATTATCATACTGATTGCGTATACCAACTTGTGCGGTTCCGGTTTTTGCGGCTATCGCAAGATAGGGAAAGTCCAGTTGCCACGCAAGCGCGCTTGCCACCGCCTCACGCATCCCTTCTCGCACTACTTCAAAATTTGCTTGCGATACTCGTATCTGTTTGAATTTCGGAACCACCCCCGCAAGCAGTGTCGGTGTTAATAATTTCCCACCGTTTGCCACGGCGGAAATTGCTCGCGCCATTTGTATTGGTGTCACCTGCATTGCATATTGTCCTATAGCGGTAAAATAAGTATCGCCAAGATACCACGGCTTGTGCAAGACTTTTTCTTTCCATGCAGGCGTTGGAATGAGCCCGCTCTTTTCATTCGGCAAATCAATCCCCGTCTTGCTACCGATTCCGAATTGGCGATACCAATAATCCAACCGCTTGATGCCAAGCCCTTTTTGCGAGCCAAATCCTCCACCAACCGTATAGAAAAAGACATCAGACGACCATGCAATCGCTTTTCGTACTGAAAGTACGCCCAGCGCTTTCCACCCCTTGTACAAAAATATCTTTCCCGGATGATATGGGTCTTTGATAATAAGGAAACCCTTGTCATCAATGGTTGTGTTTGGGGTGATGATTTTATCAGTCAACGCTCCGGCAGCAATAAATGGCTTGACGATTGAGCCCGGCGCATATAAACCCTGTACCACCTGGTCAAGATAAGGATGCCGCGCGTCTGTATTATATGAAGCAATTGTCTTTGCGGGGCGCCCGCTTGAAAGCACATTCGGATTATATGTCGGATAGGAAGCAATGGCGCGCACGGCGCCGGTATGCACATTCATAAGTACCGCCGCACCACTTTGAAAATCATTTCGTGTGGCGACATCGTTTAGCGCTTTCGTAAGGGCACGCTCAGACGATGCGTCAATGGATAGGTGGAGGGTTTTCCCTTTGTGCGCAGGCACGATGGTGCCCTGCGAATACACTTTCCCCACAGCATTTACTTCAGTTAGCACCGTACCGTTTGAGCCGGTTAACATTGTATTGTATTGCGCCTCAATGCCGGCAATTCCCTTTTCAACAATATCGTAATATATTCCGGAAGAATCTTTTTTCGGGTACGAAACATACCCCACTATTGAGCCCATCGCCGGGAGCAAGTACTCACGACGCACGTCTCCCTGTGCGTTCTCTTCGTTGTCTGCAAGAACCGCTTCGTTTACACCGACAATTACACCGCGCGGAGCAAATAACACCGATGAACGAATATGGTTTTGCTTACTCTCTTTTGCAAATGCACCACCTTGAACAATTTGTAATTTCCCAGTTTGCAAAAGTATGATAATGGCAATTACTCCAAGTGAGACAAAAAGTCCGATGAAAGTTTTTGGAGATATTGGGCGCTCCAGCCTGCCCTGAAATCTTCCGCGGTCAAAACCGGATACATTTGTCGCATCAAGAAATATCTCATCCGGTGCTATCTCATAATGATGATGGGCTTTCTTTTTGAAAAATCTTGAACGCTTTATTCTGGGGGGAAATTTCATACGCTACGCACATACGTTTTTATGACGTACTTAAGAAAAAACATGGACGCCGTTGCTCCGGCACCGACAACGGTACCAATCGGAAAGAAGAAGCCGTGCGGGATCATGTATAAAATATCAAACTCAATGCCTATGGCAAGCGAGGCGAAAGGATATCGCCATGATGAAACGATGGCGAGCACGGCGGTATATTGCCACGGGAATAAAAACGGAGAAAAAAGCGCGCCAATAAAAAACGCCACATATATCATGGCATTGTGCGATGTGTTACAACAACCGCAGAGAGTGAGAATATATTTATAAATGGTTTTATGCGTAATGTTTCCATCGCCTCTCCCGTAACTGCGTCAATCCCAACCACACGCCCAATCGCAAAAGAAGGTGCGCCGGGAATAAATACCAAATTACTTTTGGCTATGCCGGCGCGGTGAGGTACGGAAGCGGTAAATGTACCGGCACCCGTTCCCTTCAAAACAACGGGGATGCGCGTAGTTCCGACCCATGCGGTTGTTGCAATTCCGGGAGAAGAAAAGAGCAACACCCGCGCCACATAAGGTGAGACTTCTTTAATCGTACCGATGGGAATACCGCCCGAGGCAATCACAATATCACCAATCACACTGCCGGACTTTGCACCGGCATCAATAATGAGCGTATCGTATGGTGATTGCCTCGGGCGCTCAAGAACATTTGCCACTACGCCCCGCGCACGTGGCGTAGTGGTTCCAATAAGTGCGGTAAGGGTGCCCATGCGCGCTGAAAGCGCGCGGTTTCTATTTATGAGTGCTTCATTTTGCAAAATGAGCGCATGGTTTTCATTATATAAATTTCGTTTGTTTGAAAAGAGAATAAAAACCGATGAGGTATTTTTATCTACGTAAGAACCCGCGGAGAAAACCGGCGTCATGACGGTTAAAAATGCTCCCGGAGCAACAAAACGGAACAGTGCAAATGCCACCACCACAGCAAGGACTATACTGCCACCGGAAAAAATGCGCGGGGTTAAAAGCGCGCTACGTTTGTGAGAGAATTTCTTCTTCATGAAGGAAAATTTCTTTAAATAATTCCGGGTTTTCCGTGATGATACCGGTACCGCGTGCGACCGCCGTAAGTGGGTCTGCAGAAACTCGCACCGGCACTCCCAGCATCTTTTCAAGCAATTCCGGAAGGCCACGCAAAAGTGCGCCACCCCCAAACACCACCACTCCGCGCTCAAGAATATCAGAAAGAAGCTCCGGCGGAGTCTGTTCAATCACTTCTTTGAGAGCATCCAAAAGCCCATCAAGCGAAACAGCAAGGGACTCGCGCACGTGCGCATCGGTGATGATTATTTCTCGTGGAAGCCCAGTGGCAAGATCGCGCCCACGAACAGCACGCTCTATCGGTTCCGGCAACGGCAACGCCGAGCCGACCCCTATTTTTATTTCCTCAGCGGTACGTTCACCAACCAAAAGGCGGAACTCACTGCGTATGTAATCAATGATATTTTCATTAAATCTGTCTCCGGCAATGTGTGAACTCTTTGAGGCAACCGACCCGTTGAGCGACAGCACGGCAATGTCACATGTCCCACCACCAATATCAAGCACCATCGTTCCGAATGCCTCATGTATGGGGAGCTTGGAGCCGACGGCGCCCGCAATCGGCTCCTCAACGATGTGCACTTCACGCGCACCCGCCGCCACCGCCGCATCACGCACCGCACGACTTTCCACATTAGTTACACCTGTTGGCACACCGATTACCACTCGCGGGCCGAACAGTCGCGTGCGATCTTCCTGCGCCTTGTGAATAACATACTCAAGAAGCTCTTGAGTGATTTCAAAATCAGAAATGACACCGTGGGAAAGCGGTTGCACCGTACGTATGTGCGGTGGAGTTTTCCCAAGCATCTTTTTCGCCTCATGCCCGACAGCGACGAGCTGATTTGTTTTTACATTAACCGCAACGACCGTCGGCTCATTGCGTATGACTCCTTTGCCCCGCACATACACAAGTGTGTTTGCCGTGCCCAAGTCAATGCCGATGTCATTTGAAAAAAAAGGTTGTGTAAAAAATTTTGCCATGTTTTTATATTTGCGAGCGCGATAATGCCAAAGCCGCCTCACGAGTAATGCGCATCGTCTCGCCGGTCACACGGTTAACAACTTCTATCATCTCAGTATTTACAGCCTCCTTCCCAATGATGAGACGTCGCGGAATGCCGAGTAAATCACTGTCGGTAAATTTTTCGCCGGCGCGCGCATCACGGTCGTCATACAACACTGAAACTCCTTTTGCTGTCATTTCTTCGTAGAGCAAGTCTGCATATTCGCGTACACGCTCATCAGTTCCGGCAAGCGATAGTAAATGTACATCAAACGGAGCAACAACTTCCGGCCACACAAGCCCTTTTTCATCGGAAAAAATCTCCGCAATAACACCCATCAATCGTGCCGGTCCGATACCATAACCGCCCATATATACTGGCACTTGCTCTCCCTTTTCATTTGCATAATGCAACCCAAGCGCCTCGGAAAACTTTGTACCAAGATTGAATATATTTCCCACCTCAGCCGCGCGCGCCTCGTTGAGATTTTCTTTATGCACACCAGCTATTTTATATACGTCTTCGTCATTATAAACTTCTTTATTTATAGCGAGCTTTTTTTCTTTATCAAAAAAAATGGTATCTTCGCCGGCATCACACAATGTCTGGAATTCATGTGAATATTTGCTAAATGAACCACCCGAAGCAAAAGTACGATACGTGCGATCTCCTATGCCAACGCGATTGAAAATACGCTCATACGCTCGCGTGGCGTTTTCATAAAACTCTTCATGCTGTGCTTCGTCTGCAGAGAAAGAATATAAATCTTTCATAATAAATTCACGGGTGCGCATAATTCCAGATTTTGCGCGAGTTTCATTTCTGAATTTGTTTTGAAATTGATACACATATCGTGGCAAGTCTTTGTACGAAGCGATGTGTTCGGACATAAGCGAGGTAATGGCTTCTTCGTGTGTATTGGCAAGCCCGAGCGGACCACCATTTTTAAGCGCGGTCTTAAACCAAATATCAAGAACCTCATCATCCCATCTTCCGCTTGTTTTCCATTTTGCCGGATCCTGCAACGTGGTGAGAAATATCTCCTGCCCACCAAGAGCGTTCATCTCTTGGCGAATGATGGAAATAATATTGTTGAGCACCCGCAACCCAAGCGGAAGATATGAATAAACCCCGGCGATTTCTTTGTGTATATATCCCGCACGAATAAGAAGGATGGCATTTTTGGACTGCTCATCTGAAGGTGCCTCTCGGCGGGTTTTTGTAAAAAGCATTGACTGGCGCATAAGTACTTTCCATTATACGCGATAATTCCAAATCGTAAAATCGTGGTGAATAGTGGAAGCACATATACTTGCTCGCCACCCCCCATTGACAAGCTCTAGCCGGCCACAAACCAACGTTGTACCCAGCCCCCACCCCGCGAGGCTTTGCCTCGCGGGGTGGGGGCTGGGCGAAACAACGAGCACTAAAACAAAGGAGTCAGACCAATTTATTAATCACTTCTGCTTATCCTTGGCGTAGAGATATTGTATTATATGACCAAAGAAAAAAATGGCTCCTGACCCCCATTAACCCACTGTACTGACTACGTTTACCCTGTCAATTATCTACACTCTAGAGAAATCGCAGTCCACCCAGAATTTCCTCTGGTTGTATATACTTTTTTCGATGTCCCACCTCCTTGGCTAGCATACGGAGTACAAGATTTGCCTCGAAACTGCGATTTCGAATCCCAATAGCCCGATAAACAAACGCGACAATCCAGAGTTGTTCGACATATACCATTGAGGCAAATGCTTCCACGAACATCCAGCTTGCCTTTTGGATTCGTCGTCCCGATGCCTACATTGCCGGAACTACGAATGGTAATCTTGGCGACGTTTGAGGGACCAATCATTGTGGAATTGTAGTCGTTGTTGGTGATTCCTGAGCCAAAGGCAGAGGAATTCCAGCCAGTTACGTAGTTACGATAGCCAAAGGCAGAGGAATTCACGCCAATTACAGTTATGTAGTTACCATAGCCAAAGGCAGAGGAATTCACGCCAAGTGCAAGGTTCTGAGCGCCAAAGGCAGAGGACTTCCAGTTAGAGGAAACATTATTTATACCAAATGCTGATGAGTAGTCAGAAGAATTATTATCAAATCCAAAAGACAGACCACCACGAGAAAGATTATATTCACCAAAAGCACTACTGCCACCAGAAAGAATCGTATTATACATACCGATAGAGGAAGAAAGATTGCCATTGTTTTTATTACCTATTCCGACAATAATATCATTTCCGTTTGATGATAATATATTGGCTCCTCCAACAGAGTATGCCTTCCCTGTTTCTATATTAATATCACCGGCAACATCCAGTTTACTAATCGGATTCGTCGTCCCGATACCCACATTACCGTTTGCCACAATAAGTCCGTATGGTGCTCCTACTGTATTAAGGAGAAGCCCGTTCTTAATGATGAGTCTACCGACCCTTGT
>VAPM010286038.1_pt1 | contig 15690 bp, 10 predicted proteins | sample 3395091 | NCBI WGS metagenome assembly VAPM01 (sample SAMN08290445, study PRJNA428436) | hydrothermal vent metagenome | isolation source: Deep-sea hydrothermal vent chimney 3 | place: Pacific Ocean: Juan De Fuca Ridge | reverse complement strand
ATGAAGTATTTTGTTCTGGGCGCGATCGCCTCGGGCATGTTGCTCTACGGTATGTCCATGATTTATGGCGCCACCGGTACGCTGGATCTGGATAGCATTGCCGGCCATGCGGCGACGGCAAATAAAACCCTGATGGCTTTCGGACTGGTCTTCCTGTTGGTCGGTGTAGCGTTCAAACTGGGTGCGGTACCTTTTCATATGTGGCTGCCGGATGTATACCAGGGTGCGCCTACGGCGGTTACGCTTTACATCGGCAGCGCCCCCAAGATAGCGGCGTTTGCTTTGCTGGTACGCCTGCTGGGCGATGGTCTGATGAATTTGCATGATCAATGGCAGAGCATTTTGATTATCCTCGCGGTATTGTCGATGGCAGTCGGTAATATCGTTGCTATTGCGCAGACCAACCTCAAACGTATGTTGGCCTACTCGACTATTTCCCATGTCGGTTTTTTGCTGCTGGGGATACTCACCGGTACGCAGAGCGGATTCTCCTCATCCATGTTCTACGCCCTGTCCTATGTGCTTATGGCTCTGGGTGGTTTCGGCATGATTATACTCATCAGTCGCAGGGGTTTCGAAGGCGATACTCTGGATGACTTTAAAGGCCTCAACAAACGCAGTCCCTGGTATGCGTTCATGATGTTGATCCTGATGTTTTCGATGGCCGGGGTGCCGCCTTTCCTTGGTTTTTGGGCCAAGCTTGCCGTGCTGGAAGAGGTCGTTGCCTCGGGTATGCTCTGGCTGGCGCTGGTAGCCGTTGTTTTTTCCATTATCGGTGTTTTCTATTATCTGCGTATTATCAAGCTGATGTATTTTGATGAACCGGCTGATCAGGAAGAACTGCAATGCAGCGCCGACATGCGTTTGATGATAAGTGCCAATGCAATGATGGTGCTGGGTATCGGCCTGTTTCCCGGGGCTCTCATGGCTGTTTGTACCGCCGCTTTTTCCGCAACTTAGGCTTGCTAATTTATGGCAGTCCGTTTAGAATGCCAACCTTCTGATGCGGGGTGGAGCAGCCTGGTAGCTCGTCGGGCTCATAACCCGAAGGTCGTTGGTTCAAATCCAGCCCCCGCTACCAAACAATACAAACATGTTAATGTTTTCATCAATGGCATAGTCTTCGGGCTATGCCATTTTTGTTTCTGCATTTATCTGAATTTCATTTCGTTTTCTTTCGCTTTGTTTACATGTATGTTAGTGCGTCCGTTTATCCGGATGGTTTGGAATGAGAGGTCATATTATTAAAAATTGACTACGCATACGTTGCTCTGAGTTTTTTGATCCAGGCTCTGCAGCATTTGCCAGCAAGTTGTCGATTAGTATTTACAGAAATAGTCTCTAACAAGAAATTCCCTCCCTTTTTTTGTCAGTAAAGGAATAATTTTGAGTGAGATAATAGATAAAAAGGTAAAAACTGTTCTTTATGTTCGCTTACCTTGCTGGAAAATATATCCTGGTGGCGTTATCTACGTTGCCGATTATATTCATAAACAACGTCCGGAAATCAAACAGGAAATACTCGATCTCGCTATTGTCCCCAGGGCCGAGAGAAAACAGGTGTTGAAGTCCAGAGTGTTAGCGCTTGAACCGGATGTGGTGGCTTTTTCATGGCGCAATATGCAGTCATTTGGTCCTCATCCCGAAGATGACGCGCTGGATGTGGTGATGAATTTCGATCATTCACCCAGTCTCTGGCGTCGAATAAAAGCGGGAATCAGTGCAGTTTCAATTATTTATGAATATACGGCTAATCGGGTACGTAACTTTGCTTTTATGAAGCTGGTGCGAAAGCTGAAACCGGAAACGAAAATTGTTGTCGGCGGTACCGCAGTATCTATTTTCGGTAAATATGTTGTTAAAAATTGTCCGAAAAATACCGTTGTTGTTGTCGGTGAAGGTGAGCCGGCCATGCTGTCGGTGGTTAATGGTGAAAGCACAACAATCGGTGAATGTTATTGTAAAGACAATAATGGTGAGATTAATTATACAAACAGAACTGAAAATTTCGATCTTGAAAAATTAAGTGCGGTTGATTTTGGCTATGTAGAATCAATTTTCCCGGAAATAACGGAATACATAGATGACTTTATTGGCGTGCATACAAAACGAGGTTGCCCTTATCAATGTCATTTTTGTCTTTATAATAAAATAGAAGGACGTGAACAACGTTATCGTGACCCGATAGAAGTCGTTAATGAAATCGAATCATTGAATGCGCGTTACGGGGTTAATAAAATCTGGTTTACCGATGCGCAATTCTGTTCTACTCGACGCAGCACGCACCATGTTGAAGAAATACTCGACGAGATCATCAGGCGCAAACTGAAAATCCAATGGACAGGTTACTTGCGGCTGAATTATCTTGACGCGAATCTGGCCAGAAAAATGCTGGATAGTGGCCTGGCCAGTCTTGACCTGTCATTTACGGGGACCCAGGAAATTATTAATACTCTGACTCTGGGGTATTCGCTTGAACAGCAAATGGAAGCTTTCCAGATATTTAAGGATGCGGGTTATACCAATCAGAAAGTCAAATTATATATGCCGCTGAACGCACCGGGCGAAACGCGTTTAACCTTGCAGAAGACGATTGACAGGATCAAGGAACTCTACCACATGTTCGGTCGTGACAACGTTCTGCCTTTTATCTTTTTTATTGGCATACAGCCAGGAACGCCGGTTGAAAAATTATTGCTTAAACAGGGTTATTTAAAAAAAGGTTATAATCCATTAACCTTTAACCCATTTGTAATTAAACGATTACTTTATAATCCGAAGCCGCTGGGCGGGATTATTGCACGCAGCTATCTGGAAGCTGCCGCTGCGCTTGATGAAAACAGTGAATATATCGGGCGTGCGACAATGGATATTATTGAACGTGAGCTGGCTAAACAGGATTCGTCTATTACAGCCACAAGCGAGCATAGTTTGGGTTAGTAAAACTGTGAACTCATATATTTTTTCCATAGGTCGGTAGGCTAACCGTATTATCGTGAAGCTGGATCATTGTACCTTGAAACAGGCATATTTATACGTACAATAAACGTTGCACCTTTGCCAAGTTCACTTTCGATGCTGATTTTACCCTCCATCAGGGCAACCAGTTTTTTACAAATTGCCAGACCTAATCCTGTACCTCCAAATTTTCGGGTAGTCGAAGCGTCTGCCTGAGAGAACGAATTGAACAGCATGGCCTGATTTTGCGGGCTAATGCCAATACCTGTGTCGCTGATTTTGAAAACTAATTGTGCATGATCGCAGCCTGGCTGATTCGGCTTATTGCCAGATAGACAACTTATATCCAGCAGTACGTGGCCGTGTTTGGTAAATTTGATCGCGTTGTTTACAAGATTAATCAAAATCTGGCGTATACGTCCGGCATCGCCAACCAGGTAGCGAGGACAGTCGGGCGCATACTTGAAAATCAGCTCCAGATCCTTTTCTTCTGCCTTTATCCTGAGTAAGCGTATTACTTCAAAAGCCGTTTGTTCAAGGTTAAAGTCAAGTAGTTCAAGACTCATCTTTTCGGCATCCATTTTCGAGAAGTCAAGAATGTCATCAATAATGGTTAACAGGGAATTTCCAGAGCGAGTGACTATTTGCAGATATTCCTGTTGAACTTTATTTAACGGGGTATTGCTCAGCAACTGGGTCATGCCGAGTATGCCATTTAGGGGCGTTCTTATTTCATGACTCATAATGGAGAGAAATTCTGATTTTGCTCTGGCCGCTTCTTCGGCAGCATCCCTGGCGGCGCTCAATTCCCGCGTCTGGTGTTCAAGTTGCAACTGTTTTTCTTTTAATTCGGAAATGTCCAGGAAACTGCCGACATAATGGGTAACGTTATTGCTATCATCTTTGACGGCTGTAAGAGATACCCACTGAGGAAATATTTCACCATTTTTACGCCGGTCCCAGATCTCAGATGACCATTGATCTGTTTGTTTCAGACTATCCCACATGTTTTTGAAAAACTCGGCTGTGTGACGGCCTGACTGGAGGATACGGGGGTTTTTACCAATCAGCTCATCCACTTCATAACCGGTAATGCGGCTAAAGGCCTGATTCACCCGTAGAATGTTTGCCTCTGAATCAGTGATGATAATACCTTCTTGAGCATCAAAGGCTATTGCGGCAATACGCAGTTCAGTTTCTATGTGTTTTCGTTCACTGATGTCCCTGACCAGATTGCTGTAACGCCGTTTGTGGCCGGTATCAATTTCACTGATTCTTAGTTCAATGTCGATGATTGAACCGTCCTTTTTTAGCCCCTTCATTTCAGATACCTGGCCAAGTACGTGATTTTCAGCGGAGTTGTAACGGTTCAATAAATATTCGTCATGGGTGCTGGTATATGCTTCCGGGATAAGCATTTTGATGTGTTTGTTCCTGACTTCATCAGCGCGATAAGAAAAGATTCGTTCTGCGGCTGGATTGAAGCTTTCAATCTTTCCTGCTTCATCAATAATAATAAGTGCATCAGCCATGCTGTTGATCACCGCGCGTTGTTGCGCTTCGCTATATCTGGCATCCATTAAAGCACGCTGCAAATCCGCATAATACTGCTTAAGTTTAACCCTCATGTTTTCGAAAACTTGGGTTAACTTACCGATTTCATCATTGCCGGTAGTCGGTAATACTTCTTTGTAGTCGCCCTCGGATAATTTTATCGCGGCCTTTTTTAAGCGCGACAGGGGCAGACAGATAAGATGATTCTGCCAGAAGGCGCTGGCAAGAGTAATTATTAAAAAAACAACAATAAGAAGATGTTCTATTTGGTGAATGCGTTCAAGTTCTTCCTGTCTTTCATGTTCCCAGTCAACAGTCAATATTACGCGGCCAAATGAATCGCCGTTGAAAATGAGGTTGTGTTGAAGTTTGAATATGTGTTTTCCTGATACAGGATCCGGTTCGGTGAGGGGGTATAGCAGGTGACCTTGCTTGTCATAAACAAAAATATTTTTCCAGTGTACTTTGTGCAGCTTCATTTGCCAGCCCAGGAAGGCATGCATATATGCGTGGTTGCCTGATATCTGGGATTTTATAAGTTCAGGTTCCAGCATTTTTATAAGTAATGTATGTATTTCTTTATAGTGCCTGTATTCACTCTTCAGGTAACTATTCACCCAGTAAAAATGCACAAACAGGGTGAAAGCCATAAGGCCTATTATTAACGGCATTAATAGTTTAAAGCGAATACCCATTATTGCCTCTTGTTTCATATATGCCGGTTGTGACTGTAATACAGTTAGAAAATATGTTTTTAAATCTGTGTGCTAGCTTTCCGGCTGTTATGCCTGTGGTGGAAGATGCAGGTAAATAACTGTAAATCATTCTCCTCCTGAGACACCCTGTTTGACAGAGTTCTAATAATTTTATGTGGATAACCAGGTTTGTATTGTCGCGTATTTTTTTAGTGAACATGGTTTATATGTGCGCAGCAGGGTATAAACAGAACACAAGTTTCTATGGTTCCTGATTGTTCCATTGATAAATTGCCTCTACTCGGTTGCCAGGTTCGAAATAAGTGACTGACTGGCATAATTGTCTGACAAGGTAGATCCCACGGCCGCTAAAAGAACTTCCGTAAGTTTTACCGCCGAAAAAATTTCGATAGTTAAAGCCAGGACCGCTGTCTTCAAAAACAATGTTGAATTGACCTCCTGTTTCATGGAATCTGATACGTAACGTCAGGCGTATTTGACCTTTGTCTAATGCGTTGAGACGTTCTTGTCTTTCAGTGAAATATTTTTCAAAACCATTGGCGCTGGATTTTAAGGCTGAATCGAGGTTCAGGACACCATGATCCAGTGCGTTTGTATATAGCTCACTCAATATGACAAACATGTCCTGGTGTGGGATGTCGGTATTGGCTAATTGATTTATGTGATTAATCACCAACGGCACCGGATCGACATTTTTTAAACAGTAGCCGTTAAAAAGCAGGCTTATTTCCGATAAGTTGTCTGAAATGTCGTCAATTATTTCTGTAGTATGTATCTCGTCGTGTTGCCTGTTCCTGTCGGCGTGTAATGCTTCTCGAACAATCCTGTTGGGGATGTTTTCACGGATGCAGGGAATTTCCACCAGGCTTACATCATCTGTCTGCAAGCTCCCCTGACAGAATGTGTCAAACATTTTCACAATATCATTTAAATATGAACTGCAATTATCTTTGCTTTTGGCGGCAAGCAGGGTTTGTTCAAAGCGTTGTTCACCAAACTGTTCGCCGCGAATATTTGTAGCTTCCAAAATTCCATCGCTGGACAATATGACTCTGTCGCCTTCTGTTATGTCGCAGTGTTCGCGTATTTTTAAAAAATCAAAATCCGGATCGATTCCCAGCGGTATTCCTTGTGACGGAAGACGTGCCTTGATTGTTTCTCCCTGCCCATCGAGTATCAGAATATTTGGCATACCACAATTACAGACGGTTATATATTCCAGGTTGTGACTTATGCTTATATACTGGGCCGCCATGAACATATTCGTGGGCAGAAGTTGGTGCAGTTTTTTGTTGATGCTGTTTAAAATTTCATCGATGCCATAACCTTTGGCGCTCATTGCGTGGAATACTTCAGATACAGGCAGGGCGCCAAGTGCCGCAGACAATCCATGACCGGTGAAATCAGCCAGAAGAACATGGATATCCCTCGAAGGTGTAAAATCAGTCAACAACATGTCACCGCTAAATAGCTCGGCGGGACGCAGCAGGGTGTAGATATGCTCGATATCGGCGTTGCCCCGGGTAATAACATAGGTGAATATGTGCTCGGCGATTTGCTGTTCATGATATATTTCGTTATGTAACGAAGCAATCTCCCGGTGGACATCACGTATGCGTTCCATAGAGTGAATTTTTGCCTGTAACTGAATGATGTTTATAGGCTTACTAAGAAAATCATCGCCGCCTGCCTCAGTGCAACGTGTAATGGTATCGCCGTCGGTCATGGCGGTGAGAAAAATGATAGGTACGAAATCTCTATTAGCTATAGATTTTATTTGTCTGGATGACTCCAGACCATCCATGACAGGCATCATGACATCCATGAATATAATGTCAGGATGTTTCTCTATATAACATTCGATTGCCTGTTTGCCGTTCTCAGCCTCTATTATTTCATAACCTGACGCCCTCAGAAATTCACTCAATACAAAACGATTGGTGATATCATCATCGACCACAAGCGCCTTGCCGCGTCGAATTGAAGGAGCCGAGGATTCCTCTGTATCCATCTCTGGCGGACCTGTCATACATAATTTTCGCATTTTAATCCCGTTGCATGCACTTTCTATGCAAGTAGAAACAAATATCATGACAGCTAAACCGGATCGTCAGCCTAAGTGTTTGTCTGCACGTCACGACTAAATAATCTGTAGTTTATCGGTGATGTTCTATTGGATGTCAAACTGCTGACTGAAATTCGCCATGTCCAGAATTTTTTTTATTCCTTCAGATGGTTGTTTTAGGATGACCTTGCTATTAAAATTGTCGGCGTGTTCTTTTAATAACAGAAGCATCCCAAGTGCTGAACTGTCCATATATTCAGTCGCAGATAGCTCTACCTGAAATAACAGTCCAGGAGTGTGCTGGTTCTTGTAAGCTTCGCGAAATTCCTTCTGATGGGTGAAATCAAAACGCCCGTCGACTTTAATGGTTATTGTTTTCTCATCGTTGGATATTTGTGTTGTTACCGCCATATCACTCTCCTGTGTAGCATTTAAATTTATTGCACGTAAAAAATGCAATAGAGTTGTATTTTTCTATGTTTTCCTGTTAGAACATTTCAACTTCACCTTCGTCCATAGATTGTTGTAATACTGCTTTTTCACCTTCCTGTTTCCAGTAATCGGATAGCTCCTGCATGATGTCCTGCATTTGCCTGAGCGTGTTCATCATCTCCTGCTTAGATGCGCCGGAATCAAGAGCCTGACTGAGTTTGTCATTCAGTTCAATGAAATGGTTGATATGATTGTCCGCAGCATTCAGAGTCTGTCTGCTGATATCTTCAAACTGCAGGCAGCGAACAGCCTTGCCAACGGCCTGGTTTATTTTTTCTACTACAGAGGAAATGTCGCCAACCTTGGCCGACAGAAATTCATTCATTGATGTGATATTTTTTAACAGGTTATTTACCCGTTCCTTTGCGACGATTGTTTCGTTCATGTCTCGGGAAGCCATCTTGCTGACAGTTTCACGCACGCGTGCAATAACAATTTTTGATTCGTTTACCTGATCTCGAATTTGTTCGTTAAATGTGGTCGAGCGAACAGAGAGGCTGCGTACTTCATCGGCTACTACAGCAAATCCTCGTCCGGCATCACCGGCACGGGCTGCTTCTATGGCTGCATTGAGGGCCAGCAAGTTGGTTTGTGCGGCAATGGATTTCACATCTTCCAGAAGGTTGAAAATTCCATCCATTTGTTCAACCATATCATCAATGTGATGCACTGTAGCGACGCTCTGGGTGCTGACGGAGATCATTATTCCAATAAAGTGCTCCATCATTGCACTGACTTCCTCGGCAAATTGTCGAATATTTATACCGCCGGCACCGTTGGACCCCATTTGCGAGGAATGTTCGATAATATCGTCAACCAGTTCGCTCTGCCTGTTTGAGAGTGTTTGAAGATTGATAAAGCTTTCTCCCAGTTCTGTTATTGCCTGGCCGATAAAATCACGAACTCGCTCGGTTTCATTGCTTGCTTCGCCAAGTTCTTTTCTGGCTATTTCGGAAATGTTATTAAATAGATCCTGAAAAATAGGATAAAAATCCTGTTTTTCAGGTGCGGTAGGTAAATTAATTTTCGTTTTTTGTGTGATCTTGTTTTCTTCTTTAGGCTTGATGGCGCGCAGACAGAATATAAGTATGGTGGCTTCAATTACCCAGCGTATAATCGAGTATTCAGTAGAGCTGTATTCATTTATAAGTTCTACTATCAACAGCAAGCAGACTAAAAATATGAGCCAGACTTCTTTTCTGATATGCATTTTTCTTGTTGCCTTTAAATTGTTTGGTTGTTATGTTTAAGCTGTGTCGTCCAATATGTTTATATTTAGAATTCTGGATGCTTTGTCAACTGTTTCTGAACGTGATTTCCAGTGGATGTTTTTGCCTGAAATTTTTGCTTGCGTAGTGAATGCGTAGAGCAACTGGATGGCGGATGTGTCAACAGATTTTATTTCTTCAGGGTTTAGTTCTATTTGATCCTGCTCAAGGCTTAGAATATAAGACATGCGTTTATATACTTCTTCTACTGTGGCGATAGAAAAACGCGAAGGTAGGTTTAACTCTTTATGGTTTTTGTCGTTGCTGTTTTGCTCATCTTTTCCAACAGTTTCTATGCTCTGATTATTTGAAGTTTTGTTTTCATTGCTTGTAACTTCAATATCTTCAAGTGGGTCGTGTCCGAGTCTGGTTGTTTTTTTTGTGCTTTTGTTAGTCATGATATGTTCTCTCCAGTAAAAGGTCCTCGACCAGTGAGTGATATTCTTCTGCTGATTTACTTGTGGGTCGATATTCAAATACGGTTTTTCCAAATCCCGGGCACTCAGCCAGAATAACGGATTCGGATATTTCGGTTGCAAGAATTTTGTTAGGGAAATATTTTTTAAGTCGATTCTTTACTTCCTGCGATAAGCGTCTTCGCGCCTGGAATCTGCTTAATACAACCCATTGTGTAAGTTTTTGTTCGAGTATTGCTTCAAATTTTTTTAAGCTTCTCATTAGGTAGGCCAGTCCCTGAAGTCCAAGATAATCGCCTGTCATGGGAGTAATGATTTCATTAGATGCAAGGATGGCATTTAAAATAAGTAATCCCGAGGAAGGAGGGCAATCTATGAGAATGAAATCATATTTTTCAGTCTCATCTGCAAGTCTGTTCTTAAGTAATAATCCGCTTTCGGCACCACTGTTGGAAAGTTTATCTATCTCCGAGAGGCCGTGAGATGCCGGGGCGATGTTAAGGTTTTCTCGAACATTGATAGTAATGCTATCCAGTGGCAGGTTCTCCAACAGGCTTTTTTCCAGTACCTTTTGGCTTTCATTAAGAACACCAAGACTTGCCGTTAGTTGCGCCTGTGGATCGAGATCAATGGCTAACACGTTAAATCCTCTTATGGCAAGTCCGTGGGCAAGGTTTGTGGTAAGAGTTGTTTTTCCAACACCACCTTTCTGGTTTAGGACTGAAATTACTCTGGCTCGTGACATATGAGCTTTTCCTTTTTAAAGTGCTATTTATATTCCGGCTTTTGTGGTGTTCATGATGTCTGTTGTTTCTGTTTATCGGGATGTAAATGTTTTTCTTGAAAAATAAATACAGGCATAAATTATGTGCTGTTAGAGAGTTTTAAATATGCTGTTTTATTTTTCATATAAACGAACAAAGACCGTTTTTCTTGTGCGTATTTTATTTCCAGTGTTTTAGTTGAAGGCATTATTTATAGATGCGTGTGAGTAATTTTTCTTATCGGCTAAAGAAAAATATTTTGTGGTCGATTAGTTTTCACGAGCATGGCCGGATGTTATTAGAAGCATAATTAAAGTAATGATTTTGATGAGGTGAACCGGTTGTTTTTAGTTTTATATTTTGTTTCTTGCAGGAGAAAGAAATGGCGAAGATACTGGCAGTCGATGATTCAGCGTCAATGAGACAGATGGTGAGCTTCACGCTGACAGGAAATGGGCATGATGTTACCGAGGCTGTGGATGGTGTAGATGCACTTGGGAAGGCAAAAGCCGGCAAATTTGATCTGGTTTTATCGGATGTCAATATGCCGAACATGGATGGGATTACATTGATAAAAGAATTAAGAATGCTTCCCGCCTTCAGGTTTACCCCTATTTTGATGTTGACGACGGAAAGCACTGGCGGAAAAAAACAGGAAGGGAAATCTGCGGGCGCAACCGGATGGATTGTTAAGCCTTTTAATCCGGAGCAATTGCTAGCTTCAATAAACAAGGTACTTGGATAAGCATATGGCTATTGACATGTCCCAATTTCTTGAGACCTTTTATGAAGAAAGTTTTGAAGGTCTTGAAATCATGGAAACAGAACTTCTTGATCTTGATACAGGTGCGGCTGATAGTGAGATTATAAACACTATATTTCGCGCTGCTCATTCTATAAAAGGCGGTAGTGGCACATTTGGTTTAAACGATGTAGCAAACTTCACGCATGTTATGGAAACCTTGCTGGATGAAATGCGTGACGGCAGGCGCGAGGTTACACAGGAAGCGGTTAATCTATTGCTGGCTTCGGTTGACGTGTTAAGGGATATGCTTTCTTCACTTCGCGCAGAAGAAGAAGTGGATATGAAGCGTGTTGATGAAGCGAAAAGTAAACTGGACATTTTGCTGGCAGGTTCAGATGCCGTGCAATCCGTCGCTGCCGATGCGCAGGAGGATAATGCATGTGACACAGATGAAAATGAGTGGAAAATAATATTTAGACCGTTTCCTGGTATGTTGCAGACAGGTAACGACCCTGTTCGTATTTTTAGAGAACTGGAGTCATTGGGCCAACTTGAAGTTACTTCGGATATATCAAGCTTACCTTCATTTGAGCAACTTGTTCCGGAAGACTGCCACCTTTCATGGCAGATGAAGCTGCAGGGAAATATAAGCAGGGCCGAAATAGATGAGGTTTTTTCCTGGGTGGAGGGTGACTGCGAGTTAGAGATTAGCGCCGTCAATTCAAGTTCAAAAATCGGCGAGAAAGAAATCAAAAGTGAACAAGTTACATCGCCTAAAAATTCCGCCAAATCTGAAAAACACAAAAAACCGAAAACTTCAGATTCTGGATCGATACGTGTTTCTATTGACAAAATCGATGATCTTATAAATATGATGGGAGAGTTAGTTATTACTCAGTCCATGTTGAGTCAATTGGGCGGGGTTGAAGAGTTCGGGAGCACCCATATTGAAAAACTACGGGATGGCCTGGTACAGCTTGAACGCAATACACGCGAAATGCAGGAAAATATCATGCGTATTCGCATGTTACCTATCAGTTTTGTATTTCAACGTTTCCCGCGTCTGGTACATGATTTGAGTGAAAAACTTGATAAAAAAATAGAACTGGAAATGTCGGGTGAACACACCGAGCTTGATAAGACCGTAATGGAAAAAATCGGTGATCCGCTCGTTCATCTCGTCCGTAACTCTATTGATCATGGTATTGAATCACCTGAGCAGCGGAAGCTGGCGGGTAAGAATGAATCCGGGGTGATAAAGCTGAATGCTTTTCATGAAGGTGGAAACATTGTAATCGAAATCATTGATGATGGTGCCGGTCTGGATCGTGACAAAATAATAAGTAAGGCGGTTCAGAATAATCTTATAAATGAAGATGATGTGTTATCGGATGAGCAGATCTATGAGCTTATTTTCAGTCCCGGACTTTCAACTGCGGATGTGGTTAGTGATGTTTCAGGTAGAGGTGTTGGTATGGATGTGGTTCGACGCAACATCCGTGATCTGGGGGGTACCGTCGAGGTTACATCGGAAACCGATGTGGGTTCCGTGTTTACTATCCGTTTACCGTTAACTCTGGCAATTATGGATGGTCAGTCTGTTAGCGTCGGCAACGAAATTTATATTATACCCCTTGTCTCTATCGTAGAGTCTGTGCAGGTCAGGCCGGATGAGATAAAGGGGGTGGCGGGAAAAGCCAGTCTATACCGTCTGCGAAACGAATATATTCCGATAGTCAGATTGCATGACGTTTTTTCTATCGGCACGGAATGTCAGCAGCTTGAAGAAGGATTATTGATTGTGGTTGAAGGAGAGGGTGTGAAGATAGCTTTATTTATAGATGATCTTCTCGGTCAGCAGCAGGTTGTTATTAAGAGCCTGGAAACGCATTACAAAAAAGTGAAAGGTATATCGGGAGCAACCATTCTCGGCGATGGTACTGTTGCATTAATTATTGATGTGGCGGGTTTGATTCGACTCTCGCGAACAGAACTGGAAGCTGTAAAAAGCATGGCCGATGATGGTTCGGAAATAGCAGCATGAGAGGCTAATTATGGATTCAACACAAACACTTTCGACTGAACAGGTAAATATCGATGTCGGGGATATGACGGATACCGATCAGTTTCTGACATTTATGTTGGCCGGCGAAGAATATGGTGTCGATATATTGCGGGTACAGGAAATAAAAGGCTGGGACGCGGTAACGACGATACCAAATACACCGGAATATTTGCGCGGAGTGATTAATCTGCGCGGCACAATAGTACCTATTATCGATATGCGAATTCGCTTCGGTCTGGAGAAGCTTGAATATGGACCTTTGACTGTCGTAATTGTATTGAAAGTCGATAGCGATGAAAAAAACAGAGTTATTGGGATTGTGGTTGACGGGGTTTCCGATGTTTACAATGTTCCCGAAGAGGAAATAAAACCGTCGCCGGATTTTGGTAGTGCGGTTGATACGGAGTTTGTCCAAGGTCTAGCGACGATTGATGAAAAAATGGTGATTGTTCTGGATATTGATCAGATGTTCAATTCAGGTGATCTTGAAATAATGGATTCATGCGTTGATGAATAGAATGAATAGCGTAAATATTTACCGTGGGGTAGCGCAATGAAAATTAATCATCCGGTCACTGATCATGAGATTATTATGGATGATGGGCAGACCATAGTTTCAAAGACCGATCTTAAGGGCAGTATTACCTATATTAATCAGTATTTTCTGGAAATTAGTGGTTTTTCTGAAAAGGAATTGATCGGTAAGAGCCATAATATAGTTCGTCACCCGGATATGCCGCCGGCGGCATTTAAGGATCTCTGGGAACATATAAAAATGGGACGCCCGTGGACAGGGATGGTAAAAAATCGGTGTAAAAACGGTGATTATTACTGGGTGGATGCGCATGTTACGCCCATGCGTCAGAATGAAAATATTATTGGTTATATGTCGGTGCGAACAAAACCATCCCGTGAACAGATAGCAGAAGCAGAAAAATTATACCAGGACATTAATGCTGGAAAAGCATCGATTGGTCCGAAAGGTATGATATCGAAGATGGTTGCAGCATTATCTTCTATTAGGTTGAAGCAAAAATTTGCTCTGCTTATGTTTATTATTGCACTAATCTTTACTCTTTTAGGCTTTTCTCTTTATGACAATATAGATCAGGAAAGAGGCTCTTTAGCATTATTATCTGCTGAGCTTGGTGTCGCCTTTCTGGTTTTGTTCGTGTCTCTTTATATTACCCTGAATAAAACTATTCTCAGACCTTTGCGTGACGTCAATTGTTATTTTCGAAGGATTACGGAAGGTAATTTTACTGATGTCATCGATATTCATCGCGGAGATGAAATTGGTGATGTTCTGCGCGATATGATGTCAATGCAGATAAAGGTGGGGTTTGATATCAATGATTCGCGTGTCCAGGCTGCTGTAACCCAGCGTATAAAAGTTGCGCTTGATAATGTGTCTACCAATGTCATGGTGGCTGATAATAGTGGGAATATAATCTACGTTAATAAATCAGTTGTCGAAATGATGCAGGATGCTGAGGCTGATTTACGCAAGGACCTTCCTGAGTTTTCGGCAAAAGATCTGCTGGGGACTAATTTCGACAGCTTCCATAAACATCCAAAACACCAGCGTGAAATGATTTCCCGTCTAAGTAAGACATATAGCACCCAGGTTACCGTTGGCGGGCATACTTTCAGCCTTGTTGCCAATCCGGTTGTTGACGATGAAGGAACTCGTTTGGGTACGGCGGTTGAATGGCAGGATATTACTCAGCAGATGGATGCGGAACAACAGGTTGAGAATTTAATTTCTGAGGCTATTGCCGGGAAACTCGATGTGCGTATACAAACGGAGTCGTTCAAAGGATTTATGAAAACTCTGAGTGACGGCATCAATAAGTTGATGGATGCTGTGGTAACACCGATCAAGGAGGTCAAAAGGGTTATTGGCAGCCTTGCTGAGGGTGATCTCAGTCAGACGATGGACGGAAATTTTCAGGGTGAGTTCGCAGAGTTGCGTGATGCCACCAATACATCTATGACCAATCTTATGAATATGGTGCAACAGATACATAATGCATCTTCCAGCATTTCGACGGGTTCTGGTGAAATTGCCAAAGGTAATCTTGACCTAAGCCAGAGGACGGAAGAACAGGCTTCTTCGCTGGAAGAAACAGCCTCCAGTATGGAAGAAATGACCTCGACAGTGAAACAGAATGCAGATAATGCACGTCAGGCGAATCAGCTCGCGGTAGCCGGACGAGAGCAGGCTGAACATGGCGGCGAAGTGGTTAGTAAGGCGGTATCGGCCATGCTTGAGATCAATAACAGCAGCAAGAAAATAGCTGCCATCATTAGTGTTATTGATGAAATTGCTTTTCAGACCAACCTGCTGGCGCTGAATGCTGCGGTAGAAGCCGCGCGTGCCGGGGAGCAGGGCCGGGGTTTTGCCGTGGTTGCCGGTGAAGTTCGTAACCTTGCGCAACGAAGTGCAGGTGCGGCAAAGGAAATTAAAGAATTGATTGAGGACAGTGTTTCCAAGGTTGAGGAGGGAAGTGATCTGGTTGATCAGTCCGGTAAAGCACTGGAAGAGATTGTTACTGCGGTTAAAAAAGTCAGTGACATTATTGCTGAGATTGCAGCGGCCAGTCAGGAACAGTCTTCCGGCATCGAGCAGGTCAATTCTGCGATT
>VAPM010342653.1_pt1 | contig 15691 bp, 15 predicted proteins | sample 3395091 | NCBI WGS metagenome assembly VAPM01 (sample SAMN08290445, study PRJNA428436) | hydrothermal vent metagenome | isolation source: Deep-sea hydrothermal vent chimney 3 | place: Pacific Ocean: Juan De Fuca Ridge | reverse complement strand
GCCAATTTGTATTGTGAAGTTCCTATTAGTTTTCCAACGGCTTGTATAGGTGGGACTCTAGAAGTGCCCACCTTAAATGGTAAAGTTAAGCTTAAAATACCCGCAGAGACTCAGACAGGTAAGCTGTTTAGATTAAGAGGAAAAGGAGTTAAGCCTGTTCGTGGTGGAGCGGTGGGTGATTTACTTTGCCGTGTGCAAATTGAAACACCGGTACGCTTAACTAAAGAGCAAAAAGTATTAGTTGAAAAATTTCAGGATTCGTTAACGGGTGGTGGAAAACAGCACAGTCCACAAGAGCATTCCTGGACTGATGGTGTAAAAAGCTTTTTTGATAAATTAACAGGATAAATTATGTTGCGAGTTGCTGTTGTCGGGGCATCAGGAAGAATGGGCCTGTGTTTAATTAAAGCCTCTGTATTATCTAGCAATACTCAGTTTGCTGTGGCTATTTCCCGAGCTGAAAGTATTTCAGTCGGGAAAGATGCTGGAGAGCTTGCTGGAGTGGGTCTTGCAGATATAAAAGTTGAAGCTGATTTAGCATCTGTGGTTGATCAGTTTGATGTGTTGATTGATTTTACTCGCCCTGAGCCTTCAATGAACTTTATTGAGATTTGTCGTCAAGCTGGTAAGAAAATTGTTATTGGTACAACGGGATATAGCGATGAGCAAAAAGCCAAAATTAATGCCGCAGCAAAAGACATAGCGATTGTTATGGCACCAAATATGAGTGTAGGAGTAAATCTATCACTTAAACTGTTAGAAATGACAGCAAAAGTGATGGGGGATTACACCGATATAGAAGTCATTGAAGCGCATCATCGGCATAAGGTTGATGCACCGTCAGGTACTGCTTTACGGATGGGGGAGGTTGTCGCTGAGGCTTTAGGTCGTAATTTAAAAGATTGTGCTATCTATGGTCGCCAAGGTGATACGGGTGAAAGGGATCAAAAAACAATCGGATTTTCAACCATTCGTGCCGGTGATATTGTTGGTGAACATACGGTAATGTTTGCTGATGAGGGCGAGCGAGTAGAAATCACTCATAAAGCCACCAGCCGTATGACATTTGCTAATGGTGCAGTACGCGCAGCAACATGGCTAAAAGATAAAAATAATGGCTTGTATGATATGCAAGATGTTTTAGGGCTTTCTTAGCAACGGTTATCCAATATAGCAGAAATTTGTTTGCTTCTTGACCTTGCTAGCATAATAAGTTCCTTGAACTTAAAAAGCACATCAATTTATATTACCTGAATCCGTGACTTCAATGCGGATAACAGGGCGCAAGATATTGGTTTCACAGGGACTTTAGTCAGATTATTGCTCCTGCATAATCGACATTCACCACATCCATGTGGCTCAAAAAATCTTAGCTTCACCCTTAGGTTAAGTGAGTGTTTTTTTGACCGCTGTGGAATCAATAGCTTGTGTTCTGTGCCGTAGTGAAGTCACGGATTCAGGTATTAGTATCTATTAAAAGGTCAATTATCAGTGAGCAATAACAAAATAAGGAACTAATTTTACAATAAGGCTTCTATGAAAGTGAGTTCTAAATTGCTATCTGCTTTGAATATGAGTAATATAAACATACATTCTTAAATGTATGGTATATACAAAGTTAGGATGGTGATTTAATATACGAATTTAGATGATAGTTTAAATATCGGCATCATTTTTTAGGTTGAAGTTGTAATATTAAAATAAAAATAACATAAGGGGTAAACAAAATGACTTTTGGTGGAATCATTGCTATCTTGGTAGCGATATGGATTTATAGAACTGCGATTGAACAAAAAACAGGTAATGTATTTTATTGGGTAGCAGGCAGTTTTGTGGTGTTTTTAGCTGTACAGTTTTTATCGATTGAATTTAATGGCATGATTATTGACATGTTTGATACTGATATCAGTAGTGAATATGATAATGCCGGTGGCCTTAAAGCAGTAGAAAATAGTGATAGAGCCGGTTTAGAATCTGGAACAGGTGGGACGTTAATTGGTATCTTCTTTGAGTTATTTACCTGGGTACTTCCTTTCTTTGTTGTTGCTATTCTTAGGCAACTTTTTATGCTGAAACAATCTTTCAATTTTATGGGACTGTTTGTTGGTATTAAAGAAATGTTTATTAGCATTAAAAACAGCTTTAAAACAACAGCATAAATTTAATATTTATATTGAAACAAAAAAGCCTAGATTAATCTAGGCTTTTTTGTTTGTAGACTATTTTTATGGCTCTTAATAAACCACAGTTTATGGATTGTGAAGAGTGGTAAATAAACACTCGCTTGTATAAGGCGAGTGTTTATTTAAAATTAGCTTGTTACAACAGATACGACCGAAACAATAGCTAAAATAAATAGTACTACGGCAACAAGGCCAACAATAATGTAGCTGGAAAGGCTACCCTGTTCAAAATCCGCTTCTCTATTTTTGTTACTTTGTATGCCAATACCTGCAGCAATAACGCTTTTTATAACATTTAGTAAATTTGGTTTTGACATTTTTTGCTCCTAACATATTTATTAGTGTTTTATGATGTAGCTCTGAATTTTATCAGGCATTCGTTAAATATACGACTCATTAGTTCAAACTCCTATTTTTATTTCTATGAATAATACCGAATTATTAAAACAGCAATTATCACAGCGTATCTTGTTTCTTGATGGTGCCATGGGCACAATGATTCAAAGTTATCATTTAGAAGAAAAAGATTACCGGGGCAAACGCTTTGCCGATTGGAACTGTGACCTTAAAGGTAATAATGATCTATTATCCCTGACTCAGCCAGATATTATTAAGGCGATTCATCGCGCTTATTATGAGGTGGGTGTTGATATTGTTGAGACCAATACCTTCAATGCAACCAGTATTGCGATGGCCGATTACAATATGCAGTCACTGGCTTATGAAATTAATTTGGAATCCGTTCGCTTAGCTAAGCAGGTGGCAGCTGAATTTACCGTATTAACTCCAGATAAACCAAGGTTTGTCGCTGGCACGTTAGGGCCCACTAATCGTACAGCATCCATGTCCCCCGAAGTTAATGATCCTGGTTTTAGAAATATCAGTTTTGATGAGTTGGTTGAAGCTTATACAGAAGCTGTACGTGGTATGTGTGATGCTAATGTTGATATTATTTTAATTGAAACTATTTTTGATACGTTAAATGCAAAAGCGGCTATTTTTGCAGTTGAACAGTATTTTGATGTGTTGGGCTATAAGTTACCGGTGATGATTTCGGGGACTATTACTGATGCATCGGGGCGTACACTTTCAGGCCAGACAGCCGCTGCATTTTGGAACTCATTAAGTCATGTTAACCCTATTTCTATTGGTTTTAACTGTGCATTAGGGGCCACTGAATTACGCCAATATATTGAAGAGGTCTCAAATATTGCTGATACCCATATTTCAGCACATCCCAATGCAGGTTTACCGAATGAATTTGGTGAATATGATGAAACCCCAGAAGAAATGGCCAAAGAAATAGCTGACTGGGCTAAGCAAGGCTATTTAAATATTATTGGTGGTTGTTGTGGTACTTCACCAGAGTACATCAAAGCTATTGCTGATAAAGTGCAAAAATATCCACCAAGAAAAATACCTGAAATTGAAAAACAATGTCGCTTGGCAGGCTTGGAGCCACAAAATATTACGCCTGATTCACTGTTTGTAAATGTAGGTGAAAGAACTAATGTGACAGGTTCGGCAAAGTTTAAACGCTTGATTGTAGAAGGTGATTTTGAAACGGCATTAGAGGTTGCTAAAGATCAAGTTGAAAATGGCGCACAGATTATTGATATCAACATGGATGAAGGTATGTTGGAGTCAAAAGAAGCGATGGTACGGTTTTTACATTTAATTGCCTCTGAACCTGATATTGCCAAAGTGCCTATTATGCTGGACTCTTCTAAATGGGATATTTTAGAAGCCGGGTTAAAGTGTATTCAAGGTAAAGGCATTGTTAATTCTATCTCGATAAAAGAAGGTGAAGAAAACTTTATAAAACAGGCTAAATTAGTTCGTCGCTATGGTGCGGCCGTTATCGTCATGGCATTTGATGAACAAGGGCAAGCGGATACCCAGCAAAGAAAAATTGAAATTTGCCAACGGGCTTATAAAATTTTGACAGAAGTCGTTAACTTTCCACCCGAAGATATTATTTTTGACCCCAATATTTTTGCCATTGCTACAGGAATTGATGAGCATAATAATTATGGAGTGGATTTTATTGAAGCAACGCGAGAAATCAAAGCAACATGTCCACATGCTTTAATTTCTGGTGGTGTATCCAATGTTTCTTTTTCCTTTCGTGGGAATAACCTGGTTCGTGAAGCTATTCATGCCGTATTTCTTTATCATGCGATTAAAGCGGGTATGGATATGGGAATTGTTAATGCAGGGCAGCTTGCTATTTATGAAGATATTCCTGATGAACTACGAAATGCTGTTGAAGATGTTGTGCTTAACCGCAACCCTGAAGCAACAGAAGCCATGCTGGAAATGGCGCAAAAATATCAAGGGGCTGGTGGCGTAGCAAAAAAAGAAGATTTGGAATGGCGAAGCTGGCCAGTCAGTAAAAGGCTGGAACATGCTTTGGTTAAAGGTAATGCTGATTATATTGTTGAAGATACCGAACAGGCACGTATAGAGGCAGAATTGCCTTTACACGTGATTGAAGGGCCATTAATGGACGGTATGAATGTAGTTGGCGATCTGTTTGGTGAAGGCAAAATGTTTTTACCGCAAGTGGTTAAATCGGCTCGGGTAATGAAAAAAGCAGTTGCCCATTTAATGCCTTTTATGGATACTGAAAAAGACGGTGGACTGAAGTCGAATGGAAAGATTCTGATGGCTACTGTAAAAGGTGATGTACATGATATTGGTAAAAACATTGTTGGCGTGGTGTTGCAATGTAATAATTTTGAAGTCATTGATATGGGGGTGATGGTGCCCGCAGAGCAGATTTTAAGAAAGGCAAAAGAAGAAAATGTCGATATTATTGGCTTGAGTGGATTAATTACGCCTTCATTAGATGAAATGGTGCATGTTGCCAAAGAAATGGAAAGGCAAGGGTTTGATGTTCCTTTATTGATTGGAGGCGCAACCACTTCCCGAGCTCATACTGCTGTGAAAATTGAGCAAAATTATCATGCACCGACTATTTATGTGACGGATGCATCAAGAAGTGTCGGGGTTGTTAGTTCATTGTTAAGTGATGAATTAAAAAACAATTATGTAGAGAAAATTAGAGCTGAATACGAGAAAGTGCGTGAACGTCATAAGGGGCGTAGGGCTCAAGTGAAACAACATCGTTTAGAAAAAGCCAGGTTAAATAAATTTGATGCAGGTGATTATGAACCTGTTAAACCGGTATTTTTAGGCACAAAGGTCATTGACTCTCTGTCTTTGGATGTTTTAGTGCCTTATATAGATTGGTCTCCTTTTTTTCAAACCTGGGAGTTATCGGGTAAATACCCCAATATTTTAAAAGATGAGATCGTTGGAGAAACTGCCACAAAATTATTTGCAGATGCTAAACAAATGTTGCACCAAATTGTTAGCGAAAAATGGTTAACAGCAAAAGCGGTTATTGGCTTTTTCCCCGCTAATAGTATCGGTGATGATATTGAGCTCTATACAGATGAGTCGCGTACTGAAATACTGGAAACTTTGCATCATTTGCGCCAGCAGAATGTAAAAGCACCAGGGCGAGCTAATTTTTGTTTATCTGATTTTATTGTCAGTAAAGAGAGTGGTAAAGCTGATTATATCGGTGGTTTTGCGGTAACGACAGGTATTGGTATTGAGGAAAAAGTAGCTCAGTATGAAAAAGATCATGATGATTATAATTCTATTATGCTTAAAGCTTTGGCTGACCGGTTAGCAGAAGCATTTGCTGAATATTTACATCAGCAAGTAAGAAAGCAGCATTGGGGTTATGCCTCAGATGAAACGCATGCAAATGAACAGCTAATTACCGAAGAATACAAAGGTATCAGGCCTGCACCGGGTTACCCTGCTTGTCCTGACCATACAGAGAAAGAAAAATTATTTGAATTATTAAATGTAACAGCCGCCACCACCATTGAATTAACAGAAAGTTATGCGATGTTCCCGACTGCGGCAGTCAGTGGTTGGTATTTTTCTCACCCTGAATCACAATATTTTAATGTGGGTAAAATAGATGATGAGCAACTTGAAAGTTATGCTAAAAGAAAAGGTATGACTAAAGAGGTGGCAGAGCGCTGGTTGTCAGCTCATTTACATCATTAAGGGTAAGAAAGGTATGTCTGTAAATAAGCTTGAAAAAGCAACAGAAAGACTGATGTATGCTAGTCGCTGGATTTTAGCTCCTGTTTATTTGGGGCTTAGCTTAGCCTTATTTGGGCTGTTTATTAAATTTTTTCAGGAAATTTATCACTTTTTACCACAGATATTGGAAATTGATGAATCCACTTTGATTTTAAACTTACTGACTTTAATTGACCTCACTCTGGTAGGAAGTTTGCTTGTTATTGTCATGTTCAGTGGTTACGAAAACTTTGTCTCTCAAATGGATATTGGAGAGGATACTGAAAAGCTGGGGTGGTTAGGTAGCCATGATTATGGTTCTCTTAAAATGAAAGTAGCTGTTTCCATTGTTGCTATTTCATCTATTCATTTGTTGAAAATTTTTATGAATGTGCAAGAAACCGATAATGACAAGTTAATGTGGTATGTATTGATTCATTTAACATTAGTAATTTCTGCCTTTTTTATGGGATATTTAGATAAAATATCCAGGGATTAATTAATGGTAAAGTTAATCTTATTAGGGACAGCCGCTTGTCATTTATGTGAACAAGCTGAATTGATTCTTTCAGTCTGTACAAATGTTGAAATTGAATTAATTGATATAGCAGAGCAACAGCAATGGCAGGAAAGGTATGCGATTCGGATTCCTGTTTTATATCATCAACAGACTGGCAGTGAATTGGGCTGGCCATTTTCTCAAGATCAGGTTCAAGAGTTTATTGATAAAGTGAATTGAAGGTTATAAATGGGCAGCGTACAATTATTCGATCCTTAATACCATTGGCAAATTAAATTATTAGGCAGGGTGGAGAAAAATATCTTTGAAAAATCCCCCCCTAACCCCCCTTTTTCAAAGGGGGGTATTTAAAATAAAATGAGTGAAATAGTAGATGTTTGCTCTTTTCCTCCCCCTTTGGAAAAGGTCGCAATCGGCTCCTGCTTGGTGCGACACTACTACATCCATGTACAATGGGAAATTGAGGGGGATTTTTTAAATATATAAGGTTTTTAAATGACTAAACAATACAGAATAGAAAAAGACAGCATGGGTGAGCTAGAAGTGCCAGTTGAAGCTTTATATGCAGCACAAACACAAAGGGCTATAGATAATTTTCCTGTTAGTGGCTTAGTTTTACCCCCTGCATTTATAAAAACAGTCGCCTTAATTAAAAAAAATGCAGCTAAAGTTAATATGGACTTAGGCGTGCTCGATCAACAAAAAGGTGATGCTATTATTACAGCTGCTCAGCAAGTCATTGATGGTCAACACGCAGAGCAGTTTCCTATTGATATATTTCAAACGGGATCAGGTACTAGCACTAATATGAATGTTAATGAAGTCTTAGCACATATTGCAACTGAGCTGGCTGGTGTTAATATCGGTGCTAATGACCATGTCAATATGGGGCAAAGTAGTAATGATGTTATTCCTACAGCCATTCATGTCAGTGCGGCTCTTGAATGTCATAAAATATTATTACCAGGTCTTACTCACCTAGCTGAAACTGTCGAGAAAAAAGCGGAATCAGTTGATAAGGTAACCAAAACAGGACGAACTCATTTAATGGATGCTATGCCTATTAGAATGAGTCAGGAACTTGGTGCCTGGACATTGCAAATTCGTAATGGCATAGAGCGAATAAATTCAGCTTTGACTAGAGTTTATAAGTTAGCATTAGGTGGAACAGCGGTAGGGACTGGGATTAACGCTGATCCAAAGTTTGCAGAGAAATTTTCACAAGCTCTATCTGCAGAAACAGGTTTACCTTTTCAGTCTAATGATTCTTTTTTTGAAAGTTTAAGTGCACAAGATGCGATGGTTGAATTGTCAGGCCAGATGAAGGTTATAGCGGTTAGTTTAATGAAGATAGCTAATGATTTACGATGGATGAATAGTGGGCCTTTAGCGGGTTTAGGTGAGATAGAGCTAATAGCATTGCAACCGGGTAGTAGTATTATGCCTGGGAAAGTCAATCCTGTTATCCCCGAAGCAACAGCAATGGTTGCCGCTCAAGTAATTGGAAATGATGCAACCATAACGGTAGCAGGGCAATCAGGTACTTTTCAGTTGAATGTGATGTTACCCGTTATTGCTTATAATATCTTACAGAGCATTGATATTTTAGGAAATGTCTCTACTGTTTTAGCTGATAAGGCTATTGCTACATTTAAGGTGCGAGAAGGTAATTTACAACAAGTGCTCTCTAAAAATCCTATTTTAGTCACAGCTTTAAACCCTATTATTGGATATGAGTTGGCGGCTAAAGTTGCAAAGGCTGCTTATAAACAAAGCCGCCCCATTGTTGATGTGGCAGAAGAAATGACAGATTTAACGCGTGCAGAATTAGAAAAATTATTAGAACCCAGTCATTTAACAAAAGGTGGAATTAGCCAGTAAGTTAAGGCATAAGTAAGATGTGCTGTTGATAGGACGCGCATTAAATGTAAACGATGTACTAAACCTTACAAACTGTAGAGCGGACTTTAGTCCGCCATAGAATTAGTACTTGTAAGTTAAAGTTGGTTCTATAAATGACTAAGCCTTAGTTTATAAAATAAGCTGTGGCTTGTAATAACCATGTAACTTAAATAACAGGAAGGGTGGTGATGGCGATTTTATTATGTAATAAATGTAGTTATTTACATGAAGTCTCCAATGATTTTGTTGGCCAGACAGTTAGTTGCCCCATTTGCAAGGAGCCTGCTCCTATCCATAATACGGCAGCATTAGTAAAAAATGTTATTTCTAAATACCAAACTTTGCTAGAGAAGTATATGCAATTAAAGGCTAACGCAACAACTTCTAAAGATATTGAATGTGTTGAAAGTTTAGAAGATGATATTGACCTGCATAACACATCAGCAATGACTGATTTAACACAGTTTAAGCCAATAATAGATTGGTTTGCGAAAAAAAATATTACTCTGGATATTGATATAAAAACGATTGATACTCAAGGTTTTTTTGATGAAGTGGCTGTTGCATTAGGAGAGAATTACCAACTGCTTAAAACAGTTAATGATCAAATTAAACGGTCACAAAGAAAGGGGTATAGCTCCGCATCTATTGCTATTTCAAGCTACTCTCAAAAGGAAATACACGCCTTAACGCAATATTGTAAAGTATTGTACGATTTTTCATTTGTTGCAAAGTATTTTTATAACAAGCAAGAAAAGAAGATTCACTTAACTTTACAGCAAGCACCTTCAGTATTAAATTTTTTTAATGGTGAATGGCTTGAGTGGTTTGTTTTTATGAAACTTTTAATCTTGTTTTATGAAAAAAAGATTCCATTCTCTGGATTAAGGAGCTTTAAAGTTCATTTCCCAAATGAAGATCAGTATGAGGTTGATGTTTTTTTTCTTATTAAAAATGACACTCCTCTATTTATAGAATGTAAATCAGGTGAGTTTAGATCGACAATTGAAAAATATCAAAAGTTAAGAAAACGAATGGGAATTGATAAACAAAATTTCACCATGCTGGTACTTGGAGTAACTGATGAGCAGATAAAAGGCTTAACCAGTATGTATGATATTACTTTTGTGAATGAAAATAATTTTATAGCTTATTTTTCTGCAATGCTTTAAAGAAATACAACAGAATATAAAAGTAGTCTGTGAAGGAAAGTAGGGGTTAAGTTTCTAGTAATCACCGGTTTTTCCGGTTTCAATTGTAAGATCTTCCCCTATTTTTTCCTATATGGCTTAGAAAGTTATTTTTTTATAAAATGATAAATACCGCCAAATCTGGCTTTCAGTGTCATACTTTTTTCTTCTTTGTTGAGTACAGAGAAGTTATCAAATTTTCCTGACCTTCCTAAAATAGAGACTTTTAATTTATTACCTTCAATTTCATAATTTACTGGAACTTGATCATAATAACTGCCTTCACGTAGAATATGTTTAATAGTAACAGTGTCTTTATCAAATACCCAAGTATCTTCTCGCTTTGCTGTTTCTTTTGATTTTTCTGATTTTTTAGTGTACTCCAAAGCCCATGAACCTTGAATATTTTGATTAGTTAGTGAGGTGCTTGTGCTTTCAGCATATAGATTACCGCTGAAAAGTATGGCAGTTGATAAAAATGCAGCTACAGTTATTTTCTTCATTTTATTTTACGGGGGTCAAGTTAAATAATCATTATACAAGAGCTCTATAAATTAAGTAGATTATCTTCAACTGTAATTCGCATGGCCACGACGGTGTATTTTTAACCGTTAAATTCAGTACCTGTAACCAGGGTAACCGCATGAAGCATAGCTACGTAAACCTGTTTTCAGGTGGAAAACCACCTGAAAACAGCAAAAACTTAGTCTTTGGGCTCTATTTCTGGTTCGGATTTTTTAATAATAGCCGCTATACAATCCATCACACTTATTGTGTAGTTACTATGTGCATTAGCTAGTTCTTGAGGAGAACCAAAAATTTCACGCAAGTCATTAAGCATTTTTTGTTTATCTTCAACGGTATCCATCAATATCATTTTCGTATATTTTTGATAGGCTTCAAGTCTATTAGGGTCAAATCCAAAAACACCGGGCATTTTTTTGGATGATAAATCTACAACACACTCCGTCATTTGTTCGGGATCTATTTTGTAGTCTTTAAGGTCTTTTTCTGCCTGCATCTGGGTAAGGACGGCAGCTTCATAATTTTTTTTGTCTGCACATGCTGTTAAAAAGATGGTGACTGTACAAATGAGTAATAATTTTTTCATGGATTGTAATATTAATAACTTATGATAAAGGTAAGGAATGAATACGAAATAAAGTACGCAACTATTTATCTGGAAGTGGAACTTCAGCCCCACATACGTCAAGCGAGGTTAAAGCCTCACATCCAAGTTGTCGAACTTATTCCATCATGTCCTAAGTTGAGCTGATTTCTTTCATTGCTTGAGCAATCCATGCTTCAGCTTCAGCATTAATTTCTTTTGCCTTTTTGCCTGTTGATTCAATAACAGGACCTATTCTAACTGTTATTGTTCCAGGGTACTTTAAAAAACTGTAACGTGGCCAAAATTCTCCAGCATTATGGGCAAGTGGAATAACAGGGAACCCCGATTTTTGTGCCAGCATTGCTCCACCGATATTAAACTTCTTATCTTCACCTGGTGCGGCTCGAGTTCCTTCGGGGAAAACCACCACAATAAGTCCTTCTTTTAATCTAGCCGTCCCTTGCTCTATTAACATGCGTAAAGCAGTTCTTGGATCATCTCTATCTATAGCAATGGGTTTTAATGAAGCTAGAGCCCAGCCACCTAGAGGAATTTGGGTTAAAGATTTTTTTAAAACGGCCGTTTGCATGGGTAAAAATACTCGTGAAGACAAAGTTTCCCAAGCCGACTGATGCTTACTAAGCACAATGTAAGCTTGATTTTTTGGCAGATTTTCTAAGCCCTCAATATGGTAATTTAAATTACAGAATATTTTTGCCGCATAAGTAATAGAGACCGCCCAAAGGTTTGCTGCTTTATACCTGACAGGAAAGGGAAGTACAATACAAAGTAAAATAACTGGGCTGTAAAGAATAAGAGAAGTAAAGGTATAAATAAAAAATAGAGTTGAGCCAATATAAACTCTTAAATTATTTTTCTGAGATAATGAATTTTGCTGCGTCATAAAGGTCCTTAAAAATAGGGCAGTTAATGTCTGGGTTATTCTTTAAAAGATCTTGTTCTCTAACCGTTTTAACAAGCATGGGTTTTGCATTTGCTGCTAAAGCTGCTTGTATATCGCTTAGTTTGTCACCAATAAAATAGATATTTCTTAAGGATACATTATTTTCTTTGGCAAACTGTTTCAACAAGCCGGGCTTGGGCTTGCGGCAATCACAATTATCAGTAGGGGCGTGTGGACAATAATAAATAGCCTCAATTGTCCCCCCTTTTTCAGCTGTTAATTGGCGCATTTTTTTATGTATTTCGGCGAGTGTCGCTTCATTATAATAACCACGGGCCAAGCCAGATTGATTGGTAATAACGACCACTTTATAATCATGCTGGTTTAATAATGCAATCGCTTCAAGGCTACCAGTAATGGGGTGCCATTCATCAGTTGACTTAATATAGTCATCGGAATCATGGTTGATGACCCCATCACGGTCTAATAAAATATATTTTTGCATTATGACTGTAATTTGGAAATATCAGCAATTTTAAGGAACTGACTCGATAACATGGATAGCAATGCGAGCCGGCTGGCACGAAGTGCTAGATCATCAGTATTAACCATCACATTATCAAAAAAAGCATCGACATCACCTTTAAGTTGGGCAAGGCGAGTTAATGTTGCTTGGTAATCTTTGTTATCTAATAAGGGTTGAATTGCTTTTGCTGATTCAACAGCAGCGGCATGAAGCGTTTTTTCTTCAGTTTCAACTAAGCCTGTAATGGAGTCAGCCGCTTTGGTTGCCGATTTTTTTAGAATATTAATAATACGTTTATTGGCAGCTGCCAAACTTTCTGCTTCTGGTAGAGCTCTAAATGCTTTAACAGCTTGTAGCCGCTGAATAAAGTCTAAAGGCTTTGTTGGCTTGACAGCAATAACGGCATCAAATTCATCCGCAGTATATTCGTGATCTAAGCAATAACCTTTTAAACGGTCAAATACAAAATCAACCACTAACTGTTGAGTTTTTGCTTGATCAAAATCATGGCTGAACTGGGCTAAAGCAAAGCTGATTAATTCAACAATATCCAGCTCTAAGTTATTTTCAATAATAATTCTTAGTGAGCCTATAGTGGCGCGTCTTAATGCATAAGGGTCTTTATCGCCTGTGGGAATAAGGTTGGCACTAAAAATACCTGTTAAGGTATCTATTTTTTCAGCCAGAGAAAGAATTTGACCTGTGACACTAGCCGGTGTTGGGCTACCTGATTGTTTAGGAAAATACTGTTCTTCAATCGCAATGGCAACTTCTGTTGGTTCATTGTCAGCTAGCGCATAATAACGACCTACAATACCTTGTAAGCTGGCAAACTCACCGACCATATCAGTCATTAAATCTGTTTTAGCTAAATGTGCTGCCCGTTTTGCTAAGGCAATATCGGCATTTAATTGTTGAGCAATATGCTCGGCCAATTTTTCAGTACGTTGAGTTTTATCTGCTAATGTACCTAATGTTTTTTGAAAAACAATGGTTTCTAAACTGGGGACACGTTGTTCAAGTTTTTGTTTTCTATCTTGTTTCCAGAAGAACTCCGCATCAGCAAGGCGGGGCATAATAACGCGTTCATTCCCCTCTTGAATGGACTGAGGACGAGTACTTTCAATATTACTAAAAGTAATAAAGTGTGGAAGCAAGTCCCCCTGTTTATTTTTGACAGGAAAGTATTTTTGATTACTTTGCATGGTGGTAATCAATACTTCATTTGGCAAATTAAGAAAGCGTGAATCAAAATTACCTAAAATGGGCACAGGCCATTCATTTAAGGCGGCAACCTCTTTAAGCAGGTCAGCTTCGATATGAGCAATACCATTGACTGAATTAGCGGCAGCATTGGCTTTATCAGCAATAATAGCCTGGCGTTGAGCATAATCAGCAATCACTTTTTGTTGTTCCAAGGTCGTTAGATAGCTGTCTGCATTTTTAATGGTGATTGCTTCAGGCGCATGAAAACGATGGCCATGTGATTGGTTCCCTGTCTTTAAGCCTAAAATTTCAGTATTAACAACTGTTTCACCAAACAGTAATACCGCCCAATGTACAGGGCGAACAAATTCTGTGTTGTCACTACCCCAGCGCATTCTTTTGGCAATAGGCAATAAATGGATACTTTTAGCTATTATTTCAGGTAGCAGCTTTTCAGTTGCCAAACCTTTAATATCTTGGTTAAAGGCTAGCCACTCACCTTTATCAGTTGTTAACCGACCAAGTTTATCAACCGTTGTACCACAACCCCTGGCAAAACCTTCAGCAGCTTTGCTGGGTGTGCCATCTTCTGCAAAAGCGGCTTGCACAGCAGGCCCTCGTTTTTCAACAGATTTATCTGGTTGAGAGGTATTTAAAGCTTTAATAATAACCGCTAAACGTCTAGGGCTGGCATAAGCGTGGGCTGATGCATAATCAAGGTTTGCTTCTTTTAATCCCGCTTCTATACCATTAAGTAAGGCATTACTGAGTGTTAAAAGCGATTTAGGGGGTAACTCTTCACAACCTAACTCAAATAGTAAATCTTTAGTTTCTGACATGATTATTCTCCCTGCTCAGACTGTAACATCGGAAAACCTAAAGATTCCCTTCGATTATAATAAGCTTCGGCGACTGATTTAGATAAGTTACGCACACGTAGAATATAACGTTGCCTTTCTGTAACAGAAATAGCATGGCGTGCGTCTAATAAATTAAAAGTATGCGAGGCTTTTAACACCATTTCGTAAGCTGGCAAGGGAAGGTCTTTTTTAATTAGCTTTTGACATTCTTGTTCGTAAGTATCGAAACAGGTAAATAAAAAGTCAACATTAGCATGGTCAAAGTTAAACTCTGACATTTCCACTTCATTTTGATGAAAAACATCACCATAAGTCACTGGACCTTGTGGACTGTTGGTCCAAACTAAGTCGTACACACTTTCAACACCTTGAATATACATGGCAATACGTTCAAGCCCGTAAGTTAGCTCACCACTAACAGGTTTACACTCTAAGCCGCCGACTTGTTGAAAATAGGTAAATTGAGAGACCTCCATACCATTAAGCCAGATTTCCCAGCCAAGCCCCCAGGCACCAAGAGTAGGGGATTCCCAATTATCTTCAACAAAACGCACATCATGTTCAAGTAAATCTAAACCTAAATGTTTTAATGAACCTAAATATAAATCCTGGATATTATCAGGAGAAGGTTTTAATATGACCTGAAACTGATAATAATGTTGCAAGCGCATAGGGTTTTCACCAAAGCGGCCATCAGTAGGCCGTCTTGATGGTTGCACATAAGCGGCATTCCAAGGCTCAGGGCCTATTGCACGTAAAAAAGTAGCCGGATGAAATGTTCCTGCCCCCACTTCCAGGTCCAAAGGTTGCAATAAAATACAGCCCTGTTCAGACCAGTATTGTTGTAAGGCAAGGATCAGACCTTGAAATGTTGATAAGTCGTTGTTTGTGCTAGACACGGCGATTACTTTAAAGAATAAAAAGCAGTCGATTATAGCCTAAATTCAAGGCGTATAAAATCTCTGTTTGCAAATGATAGAGCTAAAAGTACAATAGAATTTTGGGGGCTAATAATTTAATAACTAACGATAACAAATCAACTTATTCAAAACAGACTTAAAACCATTGTTAATGGTTCTTTTGGTAGTGGGTCGAACTTGTAGTTTTTTGATATAATGAGATTCTATGCCATGTTATCAAAAAATACATTGTCCTTATTGTGACAGCCCAAAAATAATC
>VAPM010073938.1_pt1 | contig 15700 bp, 16 predicted proteins | sample 3395091 | NCBI WGS metagenome assembly VAPM01 (sample SAMN08290445, study PRJNA428436) | hydrothermal vent metagenome | isolation source: Deep-sea hydrothermal vent chimney 3 | place: Pacific Ocean: Juan De Fuca Ridge | reverse complement strand
GAATTTATCACCGCCGCCGCCGCCCTGCTGCCGCCCGGCCCCTGGGACGAGACCACCTGGAAAAGCTGGACCGATGCGGTCAAGGAGGCCACCGGGTGCAAGGGAAAAGAGCTGTTCCGGCCATTGCGGCTGGCGCTGACCGGCTTCGATCATGGCCCGGAACTTAAATTCCTGCTGCCCCTGATCGGCCCCGAACGGGCGATGACCAGACTAAGAAGGCCGGCATATTGACCCTTAATCTGTACAACACGCTGACCCGGCGTAAACAGCCGTTTGAACCGCTGCTTGCAAACGATATCCGCATGTATGTATGCGGGCCTACGGTCTATGACCTGGCCCACATCGGCAACGCCCGGCCCGTGGTCGTTTTCGATGTGCTCTACCGTTTGCTCAAAACGCTTTACCCTAAGGTCACCTACGTTCGCAACATCACCGATGTGGATGACAAGATCAACGCCAGGGCCGCCGAAACCGGCAAGGATATCCGCGCCATTACCGAACAGACGACGGAATTATACCACCGCGATATGGCGGCGCTGAATACCCTGCCGCCGGATCACGAGCCCCGCGCCACCGACCATATCCCGGAAATGATCGCGATGATCGAAACCCTGCTGGCCGGGGGCCATGCCTATCAGGCCGAAGGCCATGTGCTGTTTTCCGTGTCGTCGTGGGATGGCTATGGCAAGCTGTCGGGCCATAACCGGGACGAGATCATCGCCGGGGCCAGGGTCGAAATCGCGCCCTATAAAAAAGACCCCGCCGATTTCGTGCTGTGGAAGCCATCGGGCGAAGGCGAACCCGGCTGGGACAGTCCGTGGGGTTTCGGCCGCCCCGGCTGGCATCTGGAATGTTCGGCCATGAGCAACAAGTATCTGGGGGCCGAGTTTGATATTCACGGCGGCGGCCAGGACCTGATTTTTCCGCATCACGAAAACGAAATCGCACAAAGCCGGTGCAGCCATGGAACCGCGATCATGGCCAAGTACTGGCTGCACAACGGCTACCTTATGGTCGAAGGCCGGAAGATGTCGAAAAGCCTGGGCAATTTCTATACCGTGCACGACCTGCTTAAGGAATTCCCCGGCGAGGCGATCCGGCTGGCATTGCTGAAGACCCACTATCGGCAACCGATGGATTTTACCAGGAACGCTATCGCCGATTCCCGCAGGACACTGGATAAATGGTTCCGGTTGATCGAGGCGGGACCCGTTGCCGCCGCGCCATCCGCCGCAATCATTGCGGCGTTGGAAGATGATCTGAACACCCCCAGGGCGATTGCCGAATTGCATGAACTGGCCAACAAGGCGGCGCACGGCGATGTCGCGGCGGCCCGGTCGCTGAAGGTCTCAGCCGGCTTTCTCGGCCTTCTCCAGCAGGACCCGCAGGCATGGTTCAAGGGTGACGAAAATGAAGCCGATATCGAGGCGCTGATTAAACGGCGCACACAGGCCCGCGCCCAAAAGGATTTCGCCGAATCCGACCGTATCCGCGACGAACTGGCGGGGAAGGGAATTATCCTGGAAGATTCGGCCGGCGCAACCACCTGGCGGCGGGGATAATACCAAATTGCAGAAAGAATAACCCATAGAGATCGTCACAGCAGTTCTTCGGGTAGGAGAGAAGCCGCCGGCGATGCCATCGCATCGTCAAGGCTTTTCGACGCCCTCCGAAGGCCTGCTGTGGCGACCGGAACGGCGGCCTCACAAGCCTTTTGGACGTCGTCGCCGACGGCCTTGCGGTATCCAAGCACCGCCGCGCCGTCGGCTCCTAGCCAAAAGGCTTGTGAAGCCGTCTCTATGAGTCATTCTTTCTGCAACTTGGTATAAGGCCGGTCAACCGATCAGCGTATCGATTTCGTCCTGATCCATAGTGCCGGCGGTGCCGTTGATAATTCCGGACGCGACCTCCAGCAACCGTTTGATAACCTGGCTCAGGGCGATGGCGTTTTCGCGCAACAGGTCCATATCGCCGCGTTCCATATCGCCTTCCAGGCGTTCGATGCTGGTGGCGATCAGGGTATCGGTCTGGGCGATGGTTTTTTCAAACGGCTCGCGGAACTCTTTCGGCACATGGTTGTAGGCCTCGACCGCCAGTTCCCGGTCGGAAAAGGTGCTTTGGCGCATATGTTCCTGATAACCCCTGGGCCGCCATTCCTTGGCGTCTTCCAGTATTTCCGGCATGTCCGGGATCATTTCCAGCAACATGACAATTTCGTTGAAGTGGTTCAGGTAGTCGGTCGCCAGCAGCGACTGCTCGTTGATGTTGCTGCCCCGGACCTTTTCCTGAAAGGCCAGAAAATCGGCGCGTTCCTGAATTCCGTTGCCGTCCTGGTCCGATTTTTCAACCATACTTATCAATTTGAATTAGCCTGTTTGGGAAATAACCTGTTTATACTCTATATAATTATCGGCTAATTCGAAATAGCCATAATCCGGAAAACCTTGAGCCCACCGGATAAATTCGTCATTGTCCGGCGTTCCATATATTTTAAGCGGACTGATTGGGAAGTATCGCGGCCATGAGCGATAATCGTGTTTACCTGTATGATTGCACCCTGCGCGACGGCGCCCAGACCCAGGGGGTTGATTTCAACGCGTCGGATAAAGGGCTGATCGCCGAAGAACTGGACCGTCTCGGCATCGACTATATCGAAGGCGGCTGGCCCGGCGCCAATCCCACCGACGACGCTTTTTTCAAATCGCCGCCAAAACTGGCCGGCGCCCGGCTGACCGCTTTCGGCATGACCCGGCGGGCCGGACGCAGCGCCGATAACGACCCCGGCCTCAGGGCGCTGCTCAATGGCGGTACCGGGGCTATCTGCATGGTCGGCAAGACATGGGATTTTCACGTCGATGTGGCGCTGGAAATCGGCCATGATGAAAATATCGCGATGATCGCCGACAGCATTGCCCACGCGGTTAAAAAGGTCGATGAAGTGCTGTTCGACGCCGAACATTTTTTCGATGGCTACAAGGAAAACCCCGAATTCGCGATGCGTTGCCTGCGCGCCGCCGAGGCCGCCGGCGCCCGCTGGATCGTGCTGTGCGATACCAATGGCGGCACCCTGCCTCATGAAATCAGCGATATCGTCGGCCAGGTTTGCGAGCATATTCCCGGCCATAAACTGGGCATTCACTGCCACGACGATACCGGTAACGCGGTCGCCAATTCCCTGGCCGCCGTTCATGCCGGGGTGCGTCAGGTACAGGGCGCCCTGAACGGCCTGGGCGAACGTTGCGGCAACGCCAATCTGATTTCCATCATTCCGTCGCTAATGCTGAAAATGGGCTACGAGACAGGCATTTCAGCCGACCGCATGGCCCAGCTGACCCACCTGTCCCGGATGCTCGACGAACACCTGAACAGGGCCTCGGACCGCGGCGCCCCCTATGTTGGCGAATCGGCGTTCGCCCACAAGGGCGGCCTGCATGTTTCGGCTGTCGAGAAGGCCCCCCGCACATACGAACATATCGATCCCGCCCTGGTCGGCAATCGCCGCCATATCGTGGTTTCCGATCAGGCCGGGCGTTCGAACATCCTGGCCCGTTTTCGCGAAATCGGCCTGGATATCGAAGACAACGGCGATAAGATCGCGGACCTGGTCGATCTGGTCAAACGGCGGGAATTCAATGGCTACGCCTATGACGGCGCCGAAGCCAGTTTCGAGCTGCTGGCCCGTCGGGCCCTGGGCCAGGTGCCGGATTATTTCAGGGCCGCCAGCTTCCGGGTTATCGACGAACGGCGCTGGAACGCCAAGGGCGACCTGATTACCCAATCCGAAGCGACGGTCAAGCTGGAAGTGGACGGCGCCCCGTTCATGACCGTGGCCGAAGGCAACGGCCCGGTCAACGCGCTCGACGCGGCCCTGCGCAAGGTCCTGCTGCCGGTCTATCCGCAACTGGGCGATTTGCGGCTGGTCGACTATAAAGTGCGTATTCTGACGCCGGGCGACGCCACCGCGGCGGTCACCCGGGTGATGATCGAATCGGCCGATGCAAACGGCTCTCACTGGTCCACGGTCGGGGTCTCGCCAAACGTCATCGACGCCTCGTACAACGCCCTTCGCGACAGCATTATCTACAAGCTTTATCGCGACGGGGTCGGCACCGGGGCGGGCTGATGGCGACCGTTCGCAGGCCACCGAAATCCAGCGCCAGCGCCCCGGCAGATACGCCGGCGATAATTCTTGTCGAGCCGCAATTGGGAGAAAACATCGGCATGGCGGCGCGGGCCATGTTGAACAACGCCCTGGCCCAAATGCGGCTGGTCGCGCCGGTGCATGGCTGGCCCAACGAACACGCCGTCAAGCCAAGCTCGGGGGCCGGAATCGTGCTTGAAAACATCCAGGTGTTCGATACCACGAAACAGGCCGTCGCCGATTTAAGCCACGTTTACGCGACCACGGCGCGCCACCGCGACCTGACCAAACCGGTGCTTAGCCCGCGTGCGGCGGCCGCCGAAATGCACGAAATTATCGCCCGTGGCGGCCGCCCCGGGGTGCTGTTCGGGCGCGAGGCCTGGGGCCTGGACAACGACGACGTAAGCCTGGCCGACGCGGTAATATCGGTGCCCATGAATCCGACGTTCGCCTCGATCAACCTGGCCCAGGCGGTCCTGCTGATCGGTTATGAATGGTTTCAGGCCGGCGACGATACACCCGACAGCGGTATCCGGCTAAGCAAAAACACCCGCCCCGCCAGCAAGCGCGAATTGATCGGCATGTTCGAACATCTGGAACGGGAACTGGATGATTGCGGTTTCCTCAGGCCGCCGGAAAAGCGCCCGGCCATGGTCCGCAATATTCGCAATATGTTCCAGCGCGCCGGCATGACCGAACAGGAAGTGCGTACCTTCAGGGGTATTATTTCTGGTCTGGTCCGTCGCCACGAACGGAAGCGTGATTAGCCCGGACAGGCCCTAAATGCGTTCCGACAGCCAGATGGCCAGCCGCGATCCGGTCTTGACCAGCGCCGTCAGGCCTTCATAACCCGGCGTTTGCGCCGCCCCGTGTTCAAGCCCGGTGTCGCGGTGTTCCAGTTCTTGCAGGCGGAATTGCTCGCAGGTGTCGCGCAGGTCTTTCTCGTCATCGCCCATCTCGTCGAGCTTTTTCACCTGCTCTGTGTAGTGCTCATCGATTACCTCCTCGACGGCGACGGTGCACGTCATGGCCGCCTTTTCGCCAAGCAAGGCGGTGCCGGCGCCAAGGGCGAACCCGGCCAGGCGCCACAGCGGCAGCAGCGCCGTCGGGCGCACCCGGCGTTTGGCTATCATCTTCGAAAAGGATTCCAGATGTTCGGTTTCCTGATCCCGCATGCGGGCGATTACTGGCGCGATGGCGGACCTTTCGAGTACGCTCAACTGGCCCCGATAAATTTGCACCGCGCCGTATTCACCGGCGTGATCGACCCGGATGATACGGTCGATCATCTGCTCTTTGGTCGGATCACCGGGCAGGCGTTTGTATCGGGTCGGTTTTTTTCGGCTCATGATCTTTCCGGATCGTTCGCGCCGCCAGCAACGAAATCGCCGCAAGGCCTATGGAGAACGCCGCATTATACGTCGCCATGGAGATTCCGAACAGGGTCCAATCCACATCGTCGCAGGATTTGGCGGGCTTGCCGCTCAACGCCGAACGCAGTTGATCGAACGAGAGCTCTCCCGCCGTCGCTCCGGTGCAGCTCGACACCCACCAGTGCTGTTCGACGCCGACATGGTAAATGGCGATACCCGCCCCGCCCAGGTAAATCAGGGCGCAGAGCACGATAACCAGCGGCATGGCGGCCGATCGGTCGGGCAGCTTCAGCGCCAGCAGGGCGAGCAGACCCGTCGCCACATAGGGCACGCGCTGGTACAGGCACAGGATACATGGCTCCAGATCGAACATGTGTTCGGCCAGCAGCGCCATCGACAGCGAACCGACGGCGACGACGATTATCATCCACGGGGTCAGGCGTTCCAGGGTCATCTAGAAAATATATTTGATGGCGACGAAACCGCCTAGCAAAAGTATGAAAAAAGCCGTCGCCAGCTTGCCCAGGTGGGCCTCGATGAAGATTCGGATCGGTTCGCCGAAATGCCGCAGCAAACCGGCGACCAGGAAAAAGCGCAGGCCACGGGACAGCACCGATGCAACCATGAAAACCACCGGGTCGAGCCCGGTGACGCCGCTGGCGATGGTGATTACCTTGTAGGGGAACGGCGTGACCCCGGCGCCGCCGACGATCCATGCCCCCCATTCATTGTAATAGCCCTGGAACTGGGCGAATTTTTCACCGTAGCCATAGAAATCGAGCAGCGGCCTGCCGATCGAATCGAACAGGAAATAGCCGATGCCGTACCCGGCCAGTCCGCCCGCCACCGAAGCCACGGTACAGACCAGGGCGAACCGCCAGGCCTTTTCCGGCGCCGCCAGCACCATGGGGATCAGGATAATATCCGGCGGAATCGGAAACACCGAGCTTTCGATAAACGATACCACCGCCAACGCCCATAGCGCCTGGCGGTGGGAGGCCAGACTCATGGTCCAGTCGTAGAGTCCTCGTATCACTTGGCCCTGGTCCTTCTTGAAAACGGGGCGCCGGTAATGGCGACGAAGGTGTACCAGCCGGCGGGCTTCGCCGCAATCCCCGTCGATTCCGGCTCCTGGAATTGCGGATTGACCGCGATCCGTCCATGACTATTATGGCCGCTTCCGATGAAGTGTGCCCCTGTGGCGGAACTGGTAGACGCGCCAGACTCAAAATCTGGTTCTCGCAAGGGAGTGGGAGTTCGATTCTCCCCGGGGGCACCAATCACCTGATATTTTTTTAGTGGCGCCCTCCCTGGTATTGTGCGAAACCGGCTGGCGCTATCAAATTAGCCGCCATCAAATTAATTTGTTTGATGGTGGTTTGATCTGCCTTTCAAAATAAGCAGGATGACGACTTTGCCGACTTTTTTTAGAAAAATTCAGGATTTTCTGCAAATCCAGCTATCGCCGGTTAGCCATGCCGAGCGGATTATTTCCGTCACCGGCGGGTTCGTCGGTATTTTTCTGGTCATGATGATCAGCACCGCATTTCTGGAGACGGTGGGCGCCGCCATGGTCGTGGCGTCCATGGGGGCCTCTGCCGTGCTGCTTTTCGCCACCCCCCACGGCACCCTGTCACAGCCCTGGCCACTGATCGTAAGCCATGTGGTGTCGGCGGCGATCGGTGTCGCCTGCGCGAAATTCATTCCGTACCCTATATTCGCCGCCGCCGCCGCCGTTTCCCTGGCTATCGGCGCCATGCATCTGCTGCGCTGTATACACCCGCCGGGCGGGGCCACGGCCCTGACCGCCGTGGTCGGCGGCGATGCCATTCATGCGCTGGGTTTCCAGTTCGTCCTTACCCCCGTACTGATTAACGCGGTAACGATTCTGCTGGTGGCGCTGGTTTTTAATTTCCCCTTTTCCTGGCGGCGCTATCCGGTCGGCTGGTCGCTGTCATCGGACGACGACCGGGAATCGGCCGGCCACTACCCCGACATTTCCCACGCCGATTTCGTTGCCGCGCTAAGCGATCTGGATACTTTTATCGACGTTACCGAAGAAGACCTGCTGCGGATATACCGGCACGTTACCGTGCCGATTGAGCGGCCTGACGGACAGGGCAAATAACGTTTAGGCCTATGCCGCCCGACCGGTCGGGCGGCGGGAGCGGTGGGAATTGCGGCGGCGCTGGCCGCCTTTGACCCGGTTTTGGTTCTGGCCGTTACCCCGGCCCTGATTGCGCTTGGGGGGCTTGGCCGGGCTGCTGTCGTTGGCGATTTCGGCGGCATGGAAAGAATGGTCCGCAAATACCGGTACGCTCTGGCGGATGGTCTTTTCGATATCGCGCAGATAGGCCCGTTCGTCATGATCGCAAAACGAAATGGCGATACCGGTCGCCCCGGCGCGGGCGGTGCGGCCGATGCGATGGACGTAACTTTCCGGTTCGTTCGGCAATTCAAAGTTGATGACGTGGGTGACGCCTTCGACATCGATGCCGCGGGCGGCGATATCGGTCGCCACCAGCGCCCGGATACGACCGGATTTAAAGGCCGCCAGGGCCCGTTGCCGGGCGTTCTGCGACTTGTTGCCGTGGATGGCGTCCGAATTAACGCCGCTTTGATGCAGGTGGCGGGCGACCTTGTCGGCGCCGTGCTTGGTGCGGGTAAAAATCAGCACCCGTTCGATTTTGTCATCGTTCAGAAGCTCGCAGATCAGCGCCCGCTTGTTGTCCTTTTGCACGTACAGCACCCGCTGTTCCACTTTCTCGGCGGTGGTCGCCCCCGGCGCGACCTCGACCCGCACCGGATCGTCGAGCAGGCCATCGGCCAGGCTCTGAACCGAATTCGGCATGGTCGCCGAAAACAGCACCGTCTGGCGCCGTTCGGGCAGGGCGGCGGCAATTTTCCTGACGTCGCGGATAAATCCCATGTCCAGCATTCGGTCGGCTTCGTCAAGGATGAAGGTTTCGACCATATCAAGCCGCACCTGGCCCTGGTTCATCAGATCCATCAGCCGGCCCGGCGTGGCGACCAGGATATGGACGCCCCTTTTCAGGGTCTGGATTTGGGGCCGGATGGAGACGCCGCCGAAAACGACGCACGAACGCAACGGCAGATCGCGGCCATAGGCCCTGAAGCTGTCGCCGATCTGCCCCGCCAGTTCACGGGTCGGGGCCAGGATCAGCGCCCGTGGCCGGTGGCCGACCGCCTTGCCGCCGCCGGCCGCCAGGCGGTGCAGCAGGGGCAGGGCGAAGGCCGCCGTCTTGCCGGTGCCGGTCTGGGCGACGCCCAGCAGGTCGCGGCCTTGCAGCAGCGACGGGATCGATTTGGCCTGGATGGGAGACGGCGTGGTGTAGCCTTCGTCGGCGATGGCGCGAAGGATGGGCTGGGCCAGTTTAAGGCCCGGAAAATCAGTCATGTGTTCTTGTTCTTTCTTAGGATTAAATTATGGCGACCCGCCACTGGATACGGGCGGGCCGTCCTGACATATCGGAATCGACCAAACCATCAGCCGTCAAATGGTTTCATTTGACGGTGGTCCGATCTGACGAAACGCCCGAATATGTTTGAAAAAAATGGTCGGCCCGGGACTCGCCGGGCCGATGGCCGATGAAAAATCGACCTAAGGGGGAGTGTCGTTGGCGCCAATAAGGCGATTAGCCACGGCGAAGTCAAGACAATTCTGCTTATGCACTCCGCTATTGTTTGAACGGGCCGCATTTACATTTAGTTTTGGCAATATGGAAAATTTCTACCGGGCGGCGGCGCTAATTGTACACATATCATCGGTAAAAAAAGAATATTCAAGTCCCCGAATTGTCTTCATGATGTGCGGTATTGTGATTCAATTTTAATGAGCCGACGCGATGTCAAACGAACCGCTTTTTATTATTCTGTGTTCCGGGGAGCATGAAAAAATCCAGATGGCGGCGATGATTGCCTCGGTCGCCGCAGTATCGGAAACGCCCGTCCATGTATTCGTTTCCATGGCTGCCATGTATGCCTTTCGGAAAGGTATTCCGGATGCCGAGCGGTACCGGGGCGGCCCCTTTTCCGATGTTCTGAAGGACCGCAAGGCGCCGGATGCCATGCTGCTGTTCGAACAGGGTAAACAATTGGGCGAGATGACCATTCACGCGTGCTCGATGGCCCTTGACGTACTGGACTGGCGGGAAGACGATCTGGTCGAAGACCTTTTCGATGGTTCCATGGGGCTGACAAAGTACCTGTCGGACGCCGAAAACGGTCGGCTGGTCACTTTGTAGAACGTGAGGAAAACCTGATTATGAGCCAAAGAAAAACTATCGACGCCCGCGGTGCCTTTTGTCCGGGGCCGCTGATGGAACTGATCGCCATGCTGAAGCTGATCGAGATCGGCGATGAGATCGAGGTCCTGTCGACCGACAAGGGGACCGCCATGGATGTGCCTGAATGGGTCGCCAAGGTCGGCCACGAAATGGTTGGCGTCGAAGAAAAAGGAGACTACTGGAGCGTCGTCGTCAGGAAGGCGAAATAAACTGCAATTCAATCAACAGGAAGGATCTACCATGGCAACCAGAATACTGATCGTCGGTGGCGGCTTGGCCGGCACCATAATCGCCAACGGCCTGTGCCGCCAGGTGGCCAGGCAAATACGCAAAAGTGACATTTCGATCACCATGCTTGGCGCTTCCGACCAGCACATGTATCAGCCGGGCCTGCTGTACGTGCCGTTCGGCAAGATCCGCGAGGCCGAATTGTTCCGCGACCAGCGCAAGGTGCTTAACAAACTGGTGGTTTTCCACGTCGATCCCGCCACCAATATCGATGTCGACAATAAAAAAGTGACCACGGCATCGGGCAAGACCCACGAATACGATTATCTGGTGATCGCCACCGGTTCCCGCATCATGCCGCAAAATATTCCCGGCATGGCCGAAGGCGCCCACTGGTTCTATGACCTGGACGGGGCGCGCAAGATGCGTGACGCACTGACCGAATTCGACGGCGGCAAGATTATCGTCAACGTCAACGCGCCGCACAAGTGCCCGGTGGCGCCGCTGGAAATTACCTTTATGTTGTATGATTACCTGACCGGCAAGGGGGTCATGGACAAGACCGAGATCACCTATACCTATCCGATCGGTCGCCTGCACGCGCTGGAACCGGTCGCCGAATGGGCCAAGCCGGCCATGGATCAGGCCGGTATCAAGTACGAAACCTTCTTCAACACCAAGGAAGTCGACCCGGCGGGCAAGACCATCACTTCGGAAGAAGGGGTGACGCTGGATTACGACATGCTGGTCACCATCCCGCCCCACAGCGGGGCCGAGGTGATTACCGATTCCGGTCTCGGCGACGGCGGCTGGGTGCCGACGGACAAGCAGAAACTGCTGCGCGACGGTTCGACCGACGTATTTATCTGCGGCGACACCACCAACATCCCGATTTCCAAGGCGGGATCGACGGCGCATTTTGAGGCCGACACCATCATCGATAATCTGGTATCGCTGATAACCGAAGACCGCTGGGCGCGGGATTACGACGGCAAGGTGTTCTGCTTCGTCGAAACCGGCATGAAGGAAGGCACGTACGTGTGGTTTGATTACACTACGCCGCCCAATCCGGGCGCCCCGTCGCAGATGATCCACTGGTTCAAGCTGGCCTATAACCGGCTGTACTGGCTGTCCGCGCGCGGCTTGTTGTAGGAGGATTAATCATTATGTCCGAGCAATCATCAAAAGCCGACGTTATCAGTCTGGTTCAGGCGGCGGGCGAGAGCCTGACCGACAGCATGGTCGAACGGCTGACGGTCACCGGGGCCAATGCGCTGGAAGTCGTCGATCGCCTGAATGACGAAGATACCCACGACGCGGTAATGTCGCTGATCGATAAACTTACCGACATGCACCGCAGCGGGGCGCTGAATACCCTGTTCGATGTGCTGACCCTGGTCCATGGCGCCCGCAGCGCGATGACCGACAGCATGGTCGAACGGCTGTTCATTTTCGTCGAGCACATGTTCAACAACCTGGCCAACGAGGAAATGGCCGATCTGGCCCACAACGCCCGCAACGCCATGGAAGAGGCGGTCGCCGAAACCGCCGCCCGGGGCAAACCCGGCGGCGGCCTGATGTCGACCATATCCATGCTGGGCAAGCCGGAAACCCAACAGGCCCTGCAATTCCTGCTGACGTTTGCCACCAAAATGCAGGAAAGCGCGGCGCACAAGGATGACTAGATCAACCTGTGTTTAAGCAAACGCAGATAAGTTGCTCGATTCTTTGATAACGATCAAATTATCTGCCTTGAAGTGATTCCACTTCAAGGCAGTTTGATCTACGGCCTGGCCGGGCGTTCGTCTTCGACCGGATTGCGAAGCGTCCCGATCCCTTCTATTTCAACCTCTACCGTATCGCCGGGTTTCATCCAAAGCGGTGGCGTGCGGGCGAAGCCGACGCCGGAAGGTGTGCCGGTGGCCAGCAAATCGCCGGGCTCCAGGGTCATCGCCTCGGTGATGAAGGACAGCGCCCGGGCGACCGGGAAAACCATGTCGTCGGTGTTTGCATCCTGCATCACCCGACCGTTGAGCCGGGTCTTGATCGACAGCCCGGCGGCGCCCGGCGGCAGTTCGTCGGCGGTCACGAATTCCGGGCCGAAGGCGCCGGTATTGTCGAAGTTCTTGCCCAGCGTCCACTGCCCGGTGCGCCGTTGGTAATCGCGCAGGGTGGCGTCGTTGAAGATGGCGTAGCCGGCGACCGCGTCCAGCGCCCGGGCCGGGTCGGCCCGGTGTACGCGGCTGCCGATAATCGCCATCAATTCGCCTTCAAAATCCAGTTTTTCGGAAACGGCGGGGCGGATAATAGGCCGCCCGGTGCCGACCAGCGATAGCCTGGAACGCATGAAAATATCGGGATATTGCGGCACTTCGGCACCGCCCTCCCTGGCATGTTCGGCGTAGTTCCGCCCTATGCACAGGATCTTCGGGGGGTCCGGCAGGGGTGGCAGCAGGGTCAGGTCGGCGAGCGCCAACAGGCCTTCCCGGGCGGCGGCGGATGCCCGCTTTTCAACCTCGGCCAGGGCCCGGTCCTGCAACAGGCCCCGCAGGGTTTGCGGCAGGTCGGGCGCCAGCACCGATAAATCGGCCACCCGATCGGCAAATCTGACGCCGATAGCGGCGTCGCCGTTTTTCTCGAACGCGACAATGCGCATGGCTAGATCAGTCCTTCTGTCTTGAGTTTTTGCAGTTCCGCATCATCCATGCCGAGAACCTCTTTCAGTACTTCCGTAGTGTGCTGGCCCAGGCCCGGCGGTGCGCGGCGGTAGGTAACCGGGGTTCGGGACATCTTGATGGGGTTGCCGATCAGGTCGACCGCGCCGCCCTGGGCGCCGGCGTCGGGCAGCGAAATTTTCATGCCGCGATGCAATACCTGCCGGTCGGCGAAGACCTGGCCCAGATCGTTGACCGGGCCGGCCGGAACCCCCAGTTTGGCCAGGCCATCGATCCAGTATTCGCTTGGCCGCCGCCGCAGTACCGGCATCAGCAGGTCGATCAACTGCTGGCGGTTGACGATGCGAAGACTGTTGTTTTCGAAGCGGGCGTCGACCGCCAGTTCGGGGACCCCGGCGAAGTCGCAAAAGCGCCCGAACTGGGCGTCGTTGCCGACCGCCAGGATGAAGTGGCCGTCACTGGTGTCGAACAACTGGTAGGGCACGATATTGGGGTGGGCGTTCCCCAGCCGCCTGGGAACTTGCCCCGAAGTCAGGTAGTTCAGGCCTTCGTTTATCAGCCAGGCGACCTGAGTATCGAGCAGGGCCAAATCGATAAACTGGCCATGACCGGTCATATCCCGATGGCGTACCGCCGCCAGGATGGAAACCGTGGCGTACATGCCGCACATGACATCGGAAATGCCGACCCCGACCTTCATCGGCGGGCCGTCCGGATCGCCGGTCACGCTCATGATGCCGCCGATGCCCTGGGCCAGATAATCGTACCCGGCGCGCGGCGCATATGGCCCGGTTTGCCCGAAGCCGGTGATCGAACAATAAATCAGGGCCGGAAAATCATCTTTCACCTGATCGTAGGACAGGCCGAATTTAGCCAGGCCGCCGACCTTGAAGTTTTCCACCACGATGTCGCATTCCGCCATCAGGCGGCGCACCAGCCGCTGGCCTTCGGGCCGCGCCAGATCGATGCCGACCGACCGCTTGTTGCGATTGGCGCTTAGATAATAGGCGCTTTCCGGCCGTTCTTCGCCGTCCGGATTCTTCAGATATGGCGGCCCCCATTTTCTGGTGTCGTCACCGGCCCCCGGCCGTTCGATTTTAATTACGTCGGCGCCCAGATCGCCCAATAACTGGGTGCAGGTCGGCCCGGCCAGGATCCGGGTCAGGTCCAGCACCTTCAGGCCTTCCAAGGCTCCGGCGAAAGGCGCAGGCGGTTGTTCCGGATTGTTCATAAAATTTCCTGAAGTTCCAGTGGGGACGGCCCAAACCTATCGCGCCGGCGTATGCCGAAACAAGTGAATACTCATTCTTCTATTGCCTGAATGGCAAAGCTGGTTTAGGGGTGATTTTATACTGCCTCGGCGAGGATTGTGTCTCATGCGGTCGACCCTTGTTTCAGTTTCGGCGCTGCTGGCCGGCAGCGTCATGCTCTATCTTGGCAACGGCGCGCTCGGCACCCTGCTGGGGCTGCGTCTGGCCATCGACGGTTTTCCCTCGTGGATCATCGGCGCCGTCATGTCGAGCTACTTTGTCGGTGTAGTCGGCGGCGGTTTCCATGGCCATAAACTGATTACCGGGGTTGGACACATCCGGGCGTTTTCGGTGTTGGCCAGCGTCATGTCGGCGGCGACGCTGGCCCATCCGCTGCTGGAAGACCCCGTCGCCTGGGGTATTTTACGATTCATTCAGGGCTACTGCATGGCCGGGTTGGCCATGTGTACGGAAAGTTGGCTCAATGAACGTTCGACCAACAGTACCCGGGGACGCATCCTGTCGCTGTACCAGATCGCCGTCTACCTGTCCCAGGGCGTCGGCCAGTTATTGCTCAATCTGGGTGAATTATCCGGTTTCACCATGTTCGTCATGGCTTCGATATTGCTGTCGCTGGCACTGGTGCCGGTGGCGGCCTCGAAAGTTCAGGCCCCGGAACTGCCCGAACCGCGGCGCTTCGGTGTCCGCCAACTCTACGCCGTCTCGCCGCTCGGCATGGTCGGATGTTTCGCCTCGGGGCTGGTTCTCGGCGCGTTTTATTCGCTGGCCCCGCTGTTCGCCCAGATGACCGGATTAACGATCGCCGAGACGACCCAGTTCATGGGCGTCGTGATTGTCGGCGGGTTGTTGCTGCAATGGCCGATCGGCGGCATTTCCGACCGTATTGACCGGCGCACGGTGGTGATCGGGGTCTGCCTGGCGACCGTTGCCGTCAGTATCGGCATGATCCTGACTGTCGGCGGCAGTTTGCCGCTGTTGCTGGTGTTGGGCGCCGTTTTCGGCGGCGTCAGCTTTACCCTCTATCCGCTGTCGGTCTCCCACGCCAATGACCATATCGACCCGGCCGACCTGGTGCCGGCCAGCGGCGGCCTGATTATCGCCTATGGGCTGGGGGCCACCATCGGACCGTTAGGGGCGGCGGCGGTTATCGAGGCGCAGGGCGCCGTCGGCCTGTTTACCTTTGTCGCCGCCATGTCGCTTGGCACCGCCGTTTTCGCGGTCTGGCGGATGACCCGTCGGGAAGCTGTGCCGATGGATGACCAGGTACCGTTTCAGGCGGTACCGCGGACTTCCGTGGTCGCCACCGAAATGGACCCGCGCGGCGAGCCTGAGGAAGAAATCATCATTCCCGTGGAACGCCGTCATAATCCCGATGACAGAAGAACCTGGAGCGGGTGAGGGGAATCGAACCCCCGTCTAAAGCTTGGGAAGCTTTCGTTCTGCCATTGAACCACACCCGCATAAGCAATTGTATTTACTAAGCAATAAAAGCATCAAGGGCCAGCGGTAATTAAACCCCGCGGTATTTTTGTCGACCCCGCCGATATTTGCCGCAGGGCCTCGCCGATGGCCATCGCGGCGGCGACGGCGATGTTCAGGGAACGGTTGCCCGCGGCCATGGGAATCCTGACGGCGGCGTCGGCGGCGTTAAAGACATCTTCCGGGACGCCGGCGCTTTCGCGCCCCATCAGCAGAATATCGGATT
>VAPM010056737.1_pt1 | contig 15723 bp, 17 predicted proteins | sample 3395091 | NCBI WGS metagenome assembly VAPM01 (sample SAMN08290445, study PRJNA428436) | hydrothermal vent metagenome | isolation source: Deep-sea hydrothermal vent chimney 3 | place: Pacific Ocean: Juan De Fuca Ridge | reverse complement strand
TTTTATCTTGTCGCTTTATTTAATGCTGCACTCAGTCGCGCTGCTGGAATATAACCTGGAACAACTGTGCCATCTTCTAAAACAATTGCAGGTGTGCCGCGAATGCCAATCATATTACCTAACGCATAATGTTGTGCGACTGGGTTCTTACATTTTTCTGCTTTTACACTAATACCATTTTTAGAGTCTGTCATTGCTTTTACTTTATCTTTACTACACCAGACGGCCTCTGCCTTTTTAAAGGCACCTGAGCCAATACCTGCTCTTGGGTATGCCATATAACGAACCCGAATACCAAGCTCATTATATTTTTTAACTTCATTATGTAATTTGCGACAGTAACCACAATCAATATCTGTAAAAACAGTTACCGTATGTTTTAAAGTTTTCTTACCAAAAATAACCATTGAATCTTCACCCATGGCATTAATCGCAGCGGCTACTGAACTATTACGCGCCCCCTCAGAAATATTTTCTTTTGTTGCCATATCAATTAAATCGCCATCAACGACATACCGCCCATCTGCACTGACATAAAAAAAGCGTGGCGGCATGGCAACCTGATATAAACCGGGAATCGGCGAAGGAGCAATATTTTCAAGATTCACACCTTTAAACTGTTTAGCAATATTTTTTCTGGCTGCTTCCAAATCAATGTTTTCAGCAAAAACAGGGCTAACAACCAAACATGCTGCAACAACAACGAACACTTTACTTAATACATTTTTCATTTAAATTAGAACCTTCAGTAACTATCAAATCAGGAATATTGGTGAATTATACTCTTTTCATATAAGAGAATTGTGAGGTATTTGACCTTTTAGTCCTTATTTTGTTCCCCTCATCACTTATTTATTTATTTAACCACGAGGATGATGCTGGCTATGTAAGGATTTCAAACGCTCATTCGCAACATGTGTATAAATTTGGGTCGTCGATAAATCACTGTGTCCCAGGAGCATTTGTACCACCCGTAAATCAGCACCATGATTTAATAAATGCGTCGCAAAAGCATGGCGTAATGTATGAGGTGATATTTCTGTGGTTATTTCAGCCTGAAATGCATAACGTTTAATCAAATACCAAAAAGCCTGACGCGTCATTGCAGCACCTCTCCTGGTCACAAATAAAGCATCCGTCACCTGACCTTTTAATAAATCTGCTCTTGTATTTAAAATGTATTTTTCCAGCCAGTTAACCGCTTCTTCACCCAGTGGCACTAAACGTTCTTTATTTCCTTTGCCGGTGACACGCAAGACACCTTGTTGCAAATTGATTTGGCTTAACTGTAAACCAACTAATTCAGATACGCGTAAACCTGTTGCATATAAAACTTCAAACAAAACACGATCACGTAAACCCAAAAGTGTTGAAGTATCTGGTGCCATCAACAATGACTCAACATCTTCTTCAGTTAATGTTTTAGGCAAAGAACGTCCTAATTTTGGTGCATCAATAAGTGCAACAGGATCAACATCAATATTTTTTTCGCGCAATAAATATGCATAAAAGAGTCTTAAACTTGATAGCAAACGGGCACGACTACGCGGACTGATTTCCCGTTTTTCCAGTTCAGACAAATAACTCACTATCACTTCACGATCTGCTTTAATTAATTGTTCTGAGACCAAACCATTTGATGCGAGCATTAACCATGTCACAAATTTTTTAAGGTCAGCTCGATAAGCCGACAAGGTATTTTCACTTAAGCCTCTTTCCATCCAGACAACATCAATAAACTGTTCGATTATTTCAGGTATATCTGAAGAATCTTTACTCACAACAACACACCTTCATGCTTTAATAACCAGCGTTTAATATTTAACTGCCTACCTTCTGTTTCACCGGCATAACCACCAATCCCCTTTGCAGATATAACACGATGACAAGGAATAATAATTTGAATGGGGTTATTTCTACATGCATTGCCCACTGCACGAGGGCTGGAATTAAGCTTATTCGCAATGTCACCATAAGTGCGTGTTTCTCCAAGGGGAATTTCACTTAACTCATGCCAAACTGAACGCTGAAAAGGTGTTCCTTGCGGGGCTAAAGGAATACTTAGAAATGATATTGCTGAACAGAAATAATTATCTAACTGTAACAAGGTATTTTCTTTCACTTTATTCTCGTGTTCTTGTTTGAAACCCTGCATTTGCTCTATTACCGATAAATTTTCAGTTATAGAGAGAGAACTTAGCTCATTTCCTGAAAACTCAAGCTTTAAACTCCCAAGCGGCGTTGAAAAATAGTGTTTAAATTCAGAATCCATACAAAATATGTCATAAATAAGAAAATTAATTGTTAAGTTAACACATAACTTTTGCTGATAAATTAAAGATTTATTCTATTTAGCCGAATATACTCCATATGTTCAGTATAAAAAACAGCCCAGCTCAGGAGAGTCATTCTATGAAGTTTTTATCGCTTGTCATCCTTCTTGTTATTTCTAGTACTACCTTTGCAGGTGGCGGTGGCGGTGGTGGTTCATCCCCCTTTATTCCCCTTAATCCACCTATTATCGTTAATATTGTGGATGGTCAACGAATACGACACATGCAGGTTATTATTGAAATTAAACTTGTCGATCCAGCAAATTCAAACAAAATCGATTTACATAAAGGTCCGATAAGACACGAATTGATCTTATTATTAAGCAGTCAAGAGGCGGCAACTATAAGCAGTGCTATGGGGAAGGAACAATTACGAAAAGATGCGTTAGTGGCAATACAAAAAGTATTACAAGATCTTGAAGGAGATCCCATTGTTGAATCGCTTTACTTTACAAACTTTATAATTCAATAAAAACTGTCTCAGACTAACAGGGTAATTCCAAATTACTCTGTTACCTTGTCTTTATCTTGCTCGGGATCTCGAAGTAACCAAAGTTTTTGTAACTCATGTTTTAAAACAGCACGGCGTGCCGGCTCTTTGGTTACATTCAACAACTGTTGATATAAAGCATGAGCATCCTGAAGAAAATCTGCTTTTGCTAACATTTCTGCCACCTGATATCGCGCAGTTTGTCCCCACGGATCTAAACCATTATTTTCTGCATGCATTGCCGAACGTAAATATAATCGAGCGGCGGCAGCATAATCTTGCTGAGCTTTACGAGAATCTGCCATCCAGTAATAAATTTCGCGTTGCAATGCCTCGTCATCAATTTTGGGTAAAATAGCAAAAAATAACTGATAAGCAAACTCATGTTCTTTTACTGTTTGCAGATCAAATACTACTTGTAAGAATTGATCCAGTTGTTCTCGGGTAAATGTTTTATTTTTTAATAATAAATCTTTTAAAGTTTCACTGCCCTTTTCAGCTTTACCGCCTAATACAAAAATTCGTGCTCGTCTTAATTGCCATTGATAACTGTCTACGCCAGCAGGTGCAACTTTTATTGTTGTCATTAAATTAGAAGCAAGATCTATGTTGGAGCGACTTAAAGCAATATTAACAAGATCATAACGAATAGGTGCAGGTACAGATTTTAATGTTTTGAAAAACTCAGACTTTAAAAATAATTTCATAATTAATTCTGCGCCACGTTTGCGTTTATGCATTAAGTTTAAAAAACCTTTTGCCGCTCGCATACGTGTCTCATCATGCTGGCCTTTGAGCATTACCATTGCATAAAGAGAACGCGCTTTAACCGGTTCTTTCTTTTGAGCTTTCACTGCAGCATTTAACCACTGCTGATCGTTACCAATAAGAAATTGTGCACGGTTACCAATATAGGAAGCATAATCAATATAAGCATTCCACAACGTGGTTGCCGAAAAATCAAATAAACCGGAAGGCAATTCAATATTTTTATTTCCTGCTAAAACAAACTCAAGCGCATTAGCGGTTGATGCTCGGTCTCCACTACGTTTAGCTGACTCGGCAACAACAGCCCACAACATATACTTTAATTTTTTACTGGCCCATTTGCCGCGCATTTGACGCAAAGCTGATTGTAATACTTTACGAGCAGGCCTTTCTTTACTGCGTAATTGAGCGAGTAAATACAACATCCCGCCTTCTGGATGTTTAGTATCTTTCATTAATAACTCAACAACTTCTTCTTCGCGTTTATTAACTAATAAAATACGTGCACGCAATAAACGATCTTCAATCTCATCGTTACGATAATCCTGGTAATATCGCTGTGCCGCTAATAAAGCATCATTTTTTTCATTATCCACCAGATAACTTTTAATAACTCTTTTTTGCCATAGCGGTAACCACTGAGTATGTATTCTCACTTCCTTTTTTGATTTTGCTTTTTCAGACCAGATTAAACTGAATAGGATATGACGAGCTTGTTGTCCTTCTTTAAGAATTAACAAAGCATCAATTTGTTGTTGTTTAGCCCAAAAATAAAAATCATCAGGCAATCCATCTTCATAGGCTGCAACTCGTTGAGCTAGAAGATGCCAACGTTGTCCTGATTGATAAATAGCCAGACGTTCACGCTCCCATTCCAGCCAGGCTGCCAGGTTATTTTTTATATCAAGCGTTTGTTGTTGTCCATCAATTGATTTCAACGCAAGAGACACTGCTCCACTTTGAGCAATGATTCGAATTTCTTGTATTTCAGTAGATAAAGTTTCTGAGGAAAAAGAAGAGGTAAAAGGAAAAAGGAAAAAAAATGTAACAAAAAACGGGTAGTACATATGTACTGCCCGTTTTTTAAAAGAACCTGGCTTGTCCGTAAGCAACTTTCTTTAACTATAAGTCAAGTTACGGAAACTTAACCCAATTTTTCTTTAATACGTGCCGCACGACCTTGAAGGTCACGTAAATAATAAAGTTTAGAACGACGAACATCACCACGACGTTTAACTTCAATACTATCTAGTGCAGATGAGTAAGTTTGGAATACACGTTCTACACCTTCACCATGAGAAATTTTACGTACTGTAAAAGCAGAGTTAAGACCACGGTTTTTAACCGCAATACAAACACCTTCAAATGCTTGTAAACGCTCACGTGTACCTTCTGTTACTTTTACTTGAACAACAACAGTATCACCTGGTGCGAAATCAGGGATTTCTTTGCTCATTTGTTCTTTTTCAAGTTCTGCGATGATATTACTCATGGTTTTCTCCAAACTCTTTCAGAGTTTATTTAAATTTCATTTAATCGTGGTGCTATCTAATTCAGTTTCGCGAATAAATTCCGCTAATAAATCTTCTTGTGCTTTAGTCAGCGTTAACTTTTCAAGCATATCCGGTCTTCTTAACCATGTGCGGCCTAAAGCCTGTTTAAGACGCCAAGCTTCAATATTTTTATGATGACCGCTCAATAAAACATCGGGTACAGCTTGCCCGTCTAAAACTTCTGGACGAGTATAATGAGGTGTATCGAGCAGGCCATTCATAAATGAATCCTGTTCGGCTGATTCCTCATGCCCTAACGCACCGGGTACTAATCGAGTTATGCCATCAATCAATACCATGGCTGCCAGTTCACCGCCGCTGATAACGTAATCTCCAATCGACCACTCTTCATCAACTTCACTGGCTATGAGTCGTTCATCAATACCTTCATAACGACCACATAATAAAATAAGTTCTTCGTCTTCAAGTAAGCTTTGCAAACCGGCCTGGTCTAACTTGCGACCTTGCGGTGACAAATAAATCACCTTCGCTTTGCTGCTTAATGCTTTTTTGGCTTCGCTAATTGCATCACGCAATGGCTCGACCATCATGACCATACCGGGGCCGCCTCCGTAGGGACGGGCATCGACGGTGTTATGTCGATCATCAGTAAAGTCACGGGGATTAACCGTCCCCAATTGAACCAATCCTTTTTGGATGGCTCTGCCTGTCACACCATTGTCTGACACAGCGGAAAACATTTCCGGGAAAAGCGTCACGACTTCGATGTGCATGCTTACTTCTCCCCGCTGTTAACTTGGCTAAAATTCAGCATCCCAGTCAACAACCATAAAACCTTGCTCAAGATTGACCTCTTGGACAACCTCACCAGTAAGAAACGGAATTAAACGCTCACGTTTTTTACCTTTGCTATCTTTTTCACCGGTAACGACAATAACATCGTTAGCACCAGTTTCTAACATTGAAGTAATTTTACCTAACTCAATGCCATCTAAATTCTTTACTAAGAGCCCAATTAAATCATTCCAGTAATATTCACCAGAAACAGGTTTAGCCAGTTGCTCACGTTTGATTGCGATTTCAGAGCCAATTAACTCGGCTGCGACATCTCGATCAGTGCATCCCTCTAAATGAGCAACCACACCTTTACCGTGAGACTTGCCTGAAAGTAACTTAAATGCTTGCCACTGCCCGTTGCGTTTTAAATACCAAGGGGAATAAGTAAGAATATTCTCTTTCGGCTGTGTGTTAGAAAAGACTTTCACCCATCCCTTCACACCAAACAAGCCATTGAGCTTGCCTACAGGCACCCATTGCTGTTCTTGATCATCGGTACTCATAAGCAATACGCAAATAGGCAGGAAGCACCCGCCCATTCACAAAAGCAATTAAGCTGCTTTTGCTTCTGCTTTCAATAACTTAGCAACACGTTCAGAAGTCTGAGCGCCTTGACCTAGCCAATGATCGATACGATCTTGCTCCAGGTTTAAACGAACTTCCTGACCTTTAGCCATTGGATTAAAATAACCCAAACGTTCGATATAACTACTGTCACGACGAGCACGGCTGTCAGTTACAACAAGATGATAAAAGGGACGCTTCTTTGCGCCGCCACGAGCTAAACGAATGGTTACCATTGCGCTATATTTCCTCGAAAAAACTAAAAATTAGGGCTATCTTTGTTCAAAAAATAACCCACTCACATAAGACGGCGCATTTTACTAGAAACTACAGAAAAGTGAAGGGGTTAGGAGGCTTTTTAGTTAAAAAAGGTGATTTAAAACGGTTTAAATTCAAATAATTGGGATATGGACGAATCGACAGCAATAATTCCATTTCCAGCACCGCGTTGGCCTGAAGGCCAACCTACAGAAACCTACCAAAGTAAGGAAATGTAGGTCGGCCTTCAGGCCGACGATACGGTATAACGACGCCACATATTTCATTATTAAGAGACGTGCTATTAGAAAACAATGCTTGATGGTACCTGCACCGCGTTCGACTGAAGTCGAACCTACAAAAACCAATTAGAATACCGCAGAAAACTATAGGAGTGAGGTACAAGTTAGAGTACAAGACGGAAGCCGACGAAAAAGCGGAGTGTACGATAAGTACATGAGCATTTTGAGGAGGTTTCCAACGCCGTAATCTAGCTTGTACCTCGCTCCTACATCATACCGGGGGGGAGTTGTCCTTTCATGGACCGCATCATCTTCGCCATACCCCCACCTTTCATCTTTTTCATCATCTTCTGCATTTGTGTAAATTGCTTCAACAGACGGTTCACATCTTGCACCTGCATACCTGAACCTGCAGCAATACGTTTTTTCCGTGAACCTTTGATAACGTCGGGGAAACGGCGCTCTTTTGGTGTCATTGAGCTGATAATTGCTTCTAAATGTAACATTTTTTTGTCGTCAACCTGATCCATCGCTCCTTTGGGGATGTTTGGCATTCCGGGTAATTTACCCATTAAACTTGCGATTCCCCCCATATTTTTCATCTGATTTAGCTGGTCACTGAAATCTTCTAAATCAAAACCTTTGCCTTTTTTGATTTTGTTGGCCAGTTTTGCTGCTTTGGCGTGATCGACGCTACTCTGAACATCTTCAACCAGACTCACCACATCGCCCATTCCCAAAATACGTGAGGCTATACGCTCTGGATGGAAGGGTTCTAATGCAGACATCTTTTCGCCAACACCAATGAATTTAATCGGTTTACCTGTTATGTATCGCGTTGATAATGCTGCACCACCACGTGCATCACCATCGGTCTTGGTAAGAATGACACCGGTTAATGGCAAAGCATCATTAAACGCTTTTGAAGTGTTCGCGGCATCCTGGCCGGTCATACTATCCACCACAAACAGGGTTTCTGCTGGATTCACCGCGGCATGCAGGCGTTTGATTTCACCCATCATTTCATCGTCAATATGCATACGACCAGCGGTATCGATAATCAAAACATCATTATTTTGAATTTTCGCTTCTTTGATTGCAGCAGTGGCAATATCAACCGGATCTTGCTCTACGGTGGAAGGAAAAAAGTTAGCCCCTACTTCGGCTGCAACCGTTTCCAGCTGTTTGATTGCAGCTGGACGATAAACGTCAGCACTTACTACCATGACAGATTTTTTCTGCTTTTCTTTTAGCCAACGTGCCAGTTTTGCTACGGTTGTTGTTTTACCTGCACCTTGTAAACCTGCCATCATAATGACAGCGGGGGGCGTCACACTCAGATTAAGCGTTTCATTTGCCTCACCCATTATTGCCGTAAGTTCGTCATTTACAACTTTAACCAGCGCCTGCCCCGGCGTTAGACTTTTTAAAACCTTATCACCGAGTGCTTTTTCTTTAACCTGGTCGATAAATTCACGCACCACGGGCAAAGCCACATCGGCTTCGAGTAATGCCATGCGTACTTCACGCATAGTGTCTTTAATATTATCTTCTGTTAGGCGACCAACACCGCGTAAATTACGAACGGTTTGGCCAAGGCGTTCTGATAAGCCGTCAAACATGATTTATTCCTACAAGAGTACTTTGAAGTGGTGATTATAACGTAAATATGAGGTGGAAATATATTAAACCCGGATTACGCTACGCTGCATCCAGGGATACTAAAGATTAAAACTATGCCCGCCAGATAGCGGGTGAATGGTATGTGTACTGATGGCTTTTTGACACTCACCAAATATTTGTCCTTCTGCGCCGGGTTTATTGTGACTAATATAAACCTCCGCTTTATGATTTAGCTTGGCTAAATCGGGACCTAATAACTCAGCACAATAGTGGCCAGACAAATGACATAAGGTGACGTCTTTATTAGTGAATGCTGACTCAACAATAAGCACATCCAGTTTATTATGTTTATTTAACGCAGCCCAAAAGGTGTCATTTGTGGTGGTATCGCCACTAAAAGCAAATGAACCGGTTGCTGACTCAACCCGATAACCTACCCCTGGCACAATATGATTCACTTCAATCATTTCTATTTTACGGTTGTTTATTTCAACTGTCTCACCTGGCCGCATAACCTGATACTGCATAACAGGGTTATCAGAATTGGGTAAGCGAGAGAAATCCGGCCAAATGATATTGTTAAAAATATGGGTTTTTAATGCCTCAATAGTTGCTGCAAGGCCATGGATAATAATAGGTTCTTTAATGCTATCAAACAGTGTATCCACCAAAAAAGGAATACTGGTAATGTGATCAAGATGAGAGTGGGTTAAAAATATATGGCGAATAGAAGCCATTGACTGCAAGCTCAAATCACCAAGACCTGTTCCCGCATCAATTAAAACATCATCATCTATCAGTAGTGTTGTTGTTCGAAGCTGACCACCAACACCACCACTACACCCCAAAACTTTCAGTTCCATTAAACCGACACATCCCTAAATTGTTACAACATTCTATAATTAAAGACCCACTAACAATATCTTTAACTATTACTCTATCTTGTCATACTTTAGTAAAGCAAAATGTTACTCGGGTCACAAGTCATTTACGCGTACTTAGACAATATTACCCACTCTATTCACGATCTTACCGTGAAATCACCCATTGATACACCGAGGTTCTGTAAGTAAATAAACATCCGCAGTAAATTTCACATATTATTTATTAACGTCTTCTCAGCTGCGCTGCCTTATGCGATCATAAGAACAAGCAAACTAAAAATATTATGATGACAATAAATCTAACCTTATCTATTTTACTTTATGTCGTAGCAACGGGCTTACTACTTAAACAGTGGCTTGCCGCAAAAAAGGAACAAAATAAACAGCCTTTATACGTTGCTGCCGCCGCGGTCATTTTTCATGCCCTCGCCTTACATACTATTATTTTCACAGCACAAGGTATTGATATTGGCTTCTTCAGCGCCCTCACCTTTACCGCCTGGTTAATGGCCACATTACTCGTTATTGCCAGCTTTTCATTACCCATTGGCTGCTTAGGTTTACTGGTCTATCCCTTTGCTTTTGTCACACTCATTCTGCGCGCCCTTAGTGAACAGCAACATCTCTTAATTGACTCGCTTGCATCCGGCATAGAAGCACATATTTTATTTTCCCTGCTTGCTTATAGCTTACTCAGTATCGCCGTTGCCCAGGCGATACTTTTAGCTATACAAGACAAATACCTGCACAACAAACATCCTTCCGGTTTTTTACACAGCTTACCCTCACTGGAAACCATGGAAATTATGCTATTCCGTATCATTGCCCTGGGTGTGATTGCCCTGAGCATTTCTTTACTCAGTGGATTCTTTTTTCTTGAAGACATGTTTGCACAACACCTGGTGCATAAAACAATATTATCCTTGATTGCATGGGCGGTATTCGTCATCTTGCTATGGGGGCATTACAAGTTTGGCTGGCGTGGAAAAATTGCCATTAAATGGAGTATTAGTGGTTTTACGCTTCTAATGCTCGCTTATTTCGGCAGTAAATTTGTGATTGAGCTGGTACTGCAACAATAAATGTGGATAAATTAAGCAGGCTCCATGCCATTTATTCTTGCAGAATTACTTGACTCTTTGACCCAATATCCATCTAATTAGCTTATTGTAATTACAAAAGGTTACTCCCTCTTTGGACGCTATTTCCACTGGTATGCTTTTCGGCATACTAATATTCCTGATTTTTGTTTCTGGTTTTTTCTCTGGTTCCGAAACAGGCTTAATGAGCCTAAATCGTTATCGATTACGTCACCTTGCAGATAAAAAACATAAAAGCGCCATGCGTGCTTTTCGTCTATTGCAAAAGCCGGATAAACTCATTGGCCTTATTTTATTAGGCAACAACTTCGTTAATATTCTGGCTTCTGCCATTGCCACTATTATAGGCATACGTTTATTGGGTGAAGCGGGTGTACTTGCTGCCACCGCTATCTTAACGGTTGTCATCCTTATTTTTGCTGAGGTAACACCAAAAACATTAGCCGCAATGCATCCTGAAAAGTTTGCCTTACCCGCAACCCTTATTCTGGAACCCTTGTTACGATTGCTTTATCCCTTTGTCTGGTTCGTTAACCTGTCATCCAAACTTATTTTTAAAATTTTTGGTATTCGACAAACCACAAGTAGCGATAAATTAAGCAGCGAAGAACTCCGCATAGTAGTAAACGAAGCGGCAACCATGATCCCTAAGGGCCATCAAAAAATGCTTTTAAGTATTCTCGATCTTGAGAAAGTCACGATCGATGACATTATGGTGCCAAGAAATGAAATTGTCGGTATTGATCTGGAGGATGAGTGGTCTGACATCATTAAACAGTTAGCAGAAACACAACATACCCGTTTGCCTGTTTATGATGGTGATATCGATCATATAGTTGGTATTATTCATATTCGACGCGCCTTACGCTTTTTCCATATGGAAGATGCTGCTAAAGATGATTTTCGTAAAATTATTCGTGAAGCGTATTATGTTCCAACCAATACGCCATTAAATACTCAGTTACTCAACTTCCAACATGAGCGTCGTCGTAATGCCATGGTGGTAAATGAGTACGGTGATATTCTCGGCTTAGTAACACTGGAAGATATCCTCGAAGAAATTGTTGGCGAATTCACCACCGATCCATCTGCCACACGTAAAGATGTTCAGACCAAAGATGATGGAAACTATCTAATTGATGGCAGCATTACCGTGCGTGAATTAAATAAAATATTGGGTTGGAAGTTACCAATAGAAGGTCCCAAAACATTAAATGGGCTAATTATTGAGTACCTGGAACATATTCCTGACCCGGGCACTAGTATGATGCTGGATAATTATCCCATTGAGATTATACAAACTACAAAAAACGCGGTTAAAACCGTTTTAATCAATCCAAACTGGAATAAACGGCAGCCTACAACTAAAGAAGACTAAATTTCCTTACAGCCAAGAACACTAAAACTGGCATAAAACGGCATGAACAGCCCTTTACAATTGTACAATTAGATTAAAAACAGTCTATAATCCTCAGAAATCATTACATTTTTTGGAGTTTCGCGTGTCAAAACTGACACTTTCATTTAAAGGCAAAATGCTTAAAATCTTCCCCGTTTTAAAAGGAAGTATGGCAATTGGCAGTGATCCAGCTTGTACAATATTCATTGATAGTTTGGCACTACAACCGCAACACGCTCAAATCGATACTGTTGAAAATGATTCTGTTATTCGAGATTTAGGGACTGAGGATGGCACTTATATTGGCGCAGCAAAAATAGAAAGCATGCATCCACTAAAAGATGGCGATGTTATCCGTATCGGCAAACATACCCTCACTTATTCATACTCAGAAGATATCACAAATGAAACGGATGCTGTTATAGAAAATATTACAGCAGCGGCTGAACAAGAACCTCCCATTCAAATGGAAGCCAAAGAAAAAACGCAGGGCTGGCTACAAATTATGAGTGGTTCAAATCTGGGTAAAACCATGAGTTTGAATAAAGCGATGACTAACCTTGGAAAACCGGGTATATCGACTGCAGTTATTGCCAAACGACATGACGGCTACTTTATTTCTCAGTTAGAAGGTAATCATCCCCTGTTAATTAAAAATAAAAAGTTAGGCGCTGAAAGCCATCAATTACTGGATGGCGACATGATTCAAATTGGTAACATCAAAATGCAGTTTTATCTTGAATAATATTTAATACCTCATTCAATTTTTCAGGAGTCAAATCACAGTGACAAATGAACAACGACACTTCACCCGTATTCCTTTTAATGCTTCTGCAACTATCGTTAGCTCCCGTACAGATCGTAAAACCACAGCTGAACTCATTGATATCAGCTTTAAAGGTGTTTTAATCAGTAAACCTGATGACTGGCAAGGCACAAAGGGGGAACATTACACCGTAAATCTACAATTAGCCGGACATGCAGTCGAGATAAACCTGGAGGTTATTAATATTCATGAAGAAAACAATCATATCGGCTTTAAAACTGAACACATGGATATTGATACAGCCACTCACTTACGCCGTTTAGTTGAACTCAATTTAGGTGATGAAAGTTTACTCGAACGAGAATTGTCTGAGCTTATTCAGGCGAGTTAATTTTTAATTTAATCAATTGCGTTTAAAGCTTCATCTAAACGAGTCACACCAATAACTTCAATACCTTTAATTGGCTTTGCAGGAACGTTAGCTTTAGGTATTAATGCGCGTTTAAAACCATGTTTAACTGCTTCATACAAACGCTCCTGACCGTTAGGAACAGGACGAATCTCTCCCGCTAAACCAACTTCACCAAACACAATGACATCATTCGGCATAATCCGATCACTTAAACTTGATTTAATCGCAAGTATTACGGCCAGATCAGCTCCCGTTTCAGTCACGCGCACTCCACCAACCACATTAGCAAAAACATCCTGATCATGAGTCACGATACCACCATGGCGATGTAATACCGCAAGCAACATAGCAAGACGATTATGTTCTAAACCTGTTGTTACTCGACGAGGATTACTTAAATGACTCTCATCAACTAACGCTTGCACTTCAACTAATAAAGGGCGGTTACCTTCCAGTGTCACCATGACAACACTGCCTGATACAGCTTTTTCATGTTGTGAAAGAAAAATAGCAGAAGGGTTGCTGACATCTCGTAAACCTTTTTCTGTCATGGCAAAAACACCAAGTTCATTCACCGCGCCATAACGATTTTTAACTGCGCGAATTAAACGATAGCGACTGCTGCTATCACCTTCAAAATAAAGTACTGTATCTACCATGTGCTCTAAAACACGCGGCCCGGCCAATGTCCCTTCTTTAGTAACATGCCCAACCAAAAAAATCGTTGTTTGAGTTTGTTTTGCATAACGAACTAACAATGCAGCACTTTCACGAACTTGTGCAACACCGCCTGGTGCTGACTGTAATTCATCAGTGTATATGGTTTGAATTGAATCAATCACCATGACACGCGGCTTTTCTTTTTGCGCTGTATTTAAAATATCTTCAACACGCGTTTCTACTAATAAACCTAAAGAATCTGTTTTTAAACCTAAACGCGAAGCACGAGCACTCACTTGTTGCAGTGATTCCTCACCGGTTATATATAGAGGATCAAGCTCACCTAACTGAGTGAGGATTTGTAAAAGTAATGTAGATTTACCAATACCCGGGTCCCCCCCTAATAGAACAACCGAGCCTGTAACCAGGCCGCCACCCAACACACGATCAAACTCAGCACTGCCCGTTTTAAAGCGGCCAACATCATCAGCACTCACTTCATCCAGGCGTTGAACTTTTAAACCCGCAGCTTTACCAGCAAAACCGGCATAACGTGTTGTACGTGAAGATGCCGCTGGCGTCGAAGTGATTTCGACTAATGTATTCCAGGCACCACAGTCACCGCACTGACCTGCCCATTTTGGCGCCTCGGTGCCACAGTCAGTACAACTATATAATATTTTCGTTTTTGCCATTTTCGTAAATATCTTATTAAAATTTAATTATTTAGATAATATTAGCATGAATAATATCTCACTAAAGTATAAAATCTGTGAAACTGTTTCATGCCTTTGTCATAGGAATGCGATAGAATAAACAGCATTACATGAATAGCTATTCTGTCGGGATTTAAAATGTCTTGGTTTAAAGAAATTATATCTAATAAGAAAAAAACCTTAGCTAAACGCTCAGAAGGACTACTGACAGCGTTAGCAAAGTCATGTGTTTATGCCTGGGATAAGCCGGAAGAGCTTGATTCAATATTACAGGATAGTCTCAACATGCTGCCTTATTGTGATCTCATTTATGCAGTTGATACTGTCGGCATGTTAATTTCATCAAACATTGAAGCACACACAAAAGATTCAACCTTACGCGGTCGTATTTTAAGTGGCCGCCCATACATGGAAAAGACCTTACCCTATAAAGGCTTTACCATGTCACCCGTTTATATCAGTACACATAGTGGAAAATCATGCATTACTGTGATGCAGTCGGTTACTGCAGGAGATCAGGTTCTCGGTTTTATTGCTGCCGATTTTGATGTCGAAAAACTACCTGTTGATAAAACGCTAAAAAGAACAGAAACAAAATGGCAACAGTATAAAGGTGACCCCGCTATTCGTGGCACGCTGTTCATGCAAGAACGTGTGCTGAGTGCAATGGACAAGCAACTTGATGATGTTACCGAAATCATTAAAGAAATGATGATGCACCACGGTATATTTCACTGCAAAATTCACTACTCCAGTTCACGGGTTTCATTCTGGTCAATGGAAAATCCCTATGAATATCATATTCATATGTTAGATGATTTGGTTGACCCGGAACGTTGTCTGGCTTACCCAAGACAAGAGTATCCTGATATTGCGACTGTGCCCGCTAAGAAAGTAGAAGAAGTAATGGACATGTTGAAAATATTACGCAATATGGATGAAACGGTTTACTTGCGTTCGGCTTCTTTTAATATTGTAAATGGTATTGTTGGTTTGACTTTTTCATGTGATGGTTCTCATTACATGAACTACGCTGAATTTCTTGAGTGGGATTTAGATAAGTGGTTTGGTAGTAGTTCTAAAAATTAAATATTAACTGCCAAGTAAAACACTGTTATTACACTTAATTGGAGATTATTACGGGCGTCCTGCCCTTC
>VAPM010646702.1_pt1 | contig 15735 bp, 11 predicted proteins | sample 3395091 | NCBI WGS metagenome assembly VAPM01 (sample SAMN08290445, study PRJNA428436) | hydrothermal vent metagenome | isolation source: Deep-sea hydrothermal vent chimney 3 | place: Pacific Ocean: Juan De Fuca Ridge | reverse complement strand
ATCCCAAAGTTTTCTAATTCCAATCGAAGTGCTTCCGTGATCATATCCACGGCTCCCTTACTGGCGCTGTAAAAAGCTCTATATGGCAAACCAATTGTTGATCCAAGCGTGCTTATGCTTATTATTCTTCCAAATTTTTGAGCTCGCATTTGAGGTATTACCATTTGAGATAAGCCAACCATAGCAAAGAAATTTAACTCAAAGGACTTTCTAATATCAATCATCGGCGTCTTTTCAACTGGTCCCGCAGATCCAACACCTACATTATTTATCAGAATATCAATCCTGCCGCATTCAGCAATAATTTTTTCAATTTCCTTCTTTACACTTCCATCATCAGTTACATCCAATTTCACAACATTGAAATTATCATTGGCTGGTGCTGATCGACTAATTCCATAAACCACAAAATCTTTTTTAGCCAGATATGTTGCTATTGCAAGACCTATACCGGATGATGCACCGGTAACTATGGCTACTTTATTCATGTGAAGATTTATTTGAAATATTAATCATTTATTAGAAAATAGAATGTGTAGAAATAATAAAATTACGCATAAAAAACAGCCGTTTATTGCAACATTATATTTTGATGCAATAATACTATTTGTGACGTCGACACTAATTAAATCTTTTTTTTATTTAATTATAAAGGAAGAAGTTTTATTTTTCCATTTTATTCACCTAATGCAATAAACATGAAACGATCAGGAATCTTAATTGCCATTGCTACATTTGTTCTTGCAGCATTTATCCAGATGAATCAATCTGAAAAAATTGAAATTAATGCTGAAGCAAAAGCAGTTGAAGAATACAAATTCCCTAAAAAAGTTAAGGCTGTCATTGATAAATCTTGTTATGGATGTCATAGCGAAAAAGGATCATCAGATGATGCAAAAGATGAACTTAGATGGGACAAAATGCATGAATATGATAAAGCAAAACTTGTAGCTGTTTTGGATGAAATAATTGAGGTTGTCGAAGAGCGAGAGATGCCTCCAAAGAAATTTCTTAAAAAAAATCCAGATAAAAAACCTACAGATAAGGATTATAAAATTTTGGCAAAATGGGCTGATAAAGAAGCGGAAAAATTAATGAAATAATTTAATGACCTTGAGCAAGGGTCATTTTCTATTTTTCACTTCTCAGGATTAACAATGAAAAAAGTATTACCATATATTCTATCGGGATTAACTCTTGTTTTTATCTCCCTTCAATTTATCCCAAATAGAATTCCTGAAAATAATTCTGACTTATCCAATGATATGGTCTCAATAGAAATAGTTCCTAAAGATGTCGGAACTATATTGCATAGGTCTTGTTACGACTGTCATTCCAATCAGACTGTTTATCCATGGTATTCAAAGGTGGCACCGGTTTCCTGGCTGGTCGCAAAAGATATAAGAGAAGGCAGAGATGAAATGAACTTCTCGGACTGGGGCAAACTAAAAAAGAGAAAAAAAATAAAACTCCTCAAAAAAATTGCCGAAGAAGTAGAAGAAAAGAAAATGCCCTTGAAAATATATACTGTTATTCACAATGATGCCATCTTAACAGATACAGAAATTAATAACCTTATTTCATGGACAAAAAACAAGTCTGAAAAAATAATGACCAGGGAATGAAATCCTCCATAACATTTATTGTCTATCTGATAATTGTTAAAGAACCTTTATCAGGCTTCGAACCATCATTGAATTGAATCACATAAAAATAAGTATCGACAGGTAGATTTTTTCCATTGTAAGTTCCATCCCAGTTATTTTGGTATCCTACTGTTTCATATAGTTTCGTCCCCCACCGATTAAAAATTTCTACCTTGCTATCTTCATGAAACAAAATGTTTCTTATATACCAGACATCATTTGTGCCATCATTATTGGGCGTAAAAGTATTTGGAATTACTAATTTGTACGAAACTATCACATTCACATCATCAAATGCGCTACACCTATTTTCTCCAACCGCTTCAATAGTATAAACTATATTTCGCTCTGGCCGAATGGTGGGATTTGGTGAATTATCGTTGTTCATCCAAACATCGGGTGACCAGATATAATTAGTATTAGCTTGATCTTGCTCACCACCGATAGTCACTTCATCTCCATAAATTACGGTTTTGTCTTCGCCGGCATCAGCCACTGGAACTTCGAGTACATTTATATCAACAATTTTTCCCGGGCCTTCACAATAACCGTTAGAAAGCGTGACAAAATAATCCTTAGAAATATCCAGCGGTACGATTATTTCTTCGCTGTTCAGACCAGGTATAATCTGATTATTTTCTTCGCGCCAAACATAATTACCATCTTCTCCCCCACCAACCTTAATAGGTAATTCGCCAGGCCCGCAGATTTCATAAAAATCTTTAACGATTGTTTCAGCCGGAATCGATTTAACTTCTACAGATATTATATTATTAGCTTTTGTTGTTCCACAAATGTTTGATATCTCAGCTGAGAAAAGGCCGGGCTCAGTGATGATTATTCTGTCATCATTTTCAAATGCATTACTACCCTTGTCCATCCATATCCATGTTTCAATAGAATTTGTTTCTAATGAGAAGATTACACTATCTCCAATACAAAATATTGTATCTCTCTCAATTAAGATGTCTCTATTTTCTGGTAAGTATAAATGACTAATCTTCACCTTATCTGTAGTGACAATCCCACAGATATTTTTCATAACTACATAATACTGGCCTGCCGTATCAGAAATAGCCAAATTATCTGAGAAATTTTTGACCAGATTATCATCGTTTACCATCCATTGATACGAAACTTTTGGTTCTATTGGAACACTGAGATTTACACTATCATAAAAGCAAAATGTATCATCACCATCAATGATAATTTGTTGCTGTAGCGGGACTTCTTTTACTCTTAAAAATATGGTTCTATTGGCCAAATTTATCCCACATCCGTTTTCCATTTCCAACGTGTATGTACCTTCAACATCAATATCAATGTAGCTAGTTTGAGTGTAGATAATTGTGTCTCCAAATTGCCAACCATAGCTTGTTCCAGCTTCATATGGAACAATTAATCTACTACTATCTCCCAGGCAAATTGTATCATTTTCAATTAATTGGAGCGTTTGATTTTTAGGTATGTCATCCTTTTTAACAACTACTACACTGTCTTTGCTATCCACTATGCACTCACCTTTTGTCAATCTCAAAGTATATATACCAACGGTATCTATGGCGAAATTTGGTAGGTCTTCACCAACTACAATATTGTTCCTCATCCACAAATAATGAACTCTGGGTTGTTCATCAGTATTCAAATTTACATCAACAAGCTGGTCGCCACAGATGCTGGTAATTCCATCCTTGTTTATTGTCGGGATATCTGGCGGCCCTTCTCTCCGAATTTCAATTACATTACTTTGAGCAACGGTGCCACAAGCATTAGTCACTTGAACAAAATAGTCTCCTTCCTCAGATACAGCCACGGAAGAACTATCTGAATTCATAGAAATGCCATTTTTAAACCATTGCACGGTTGTCAATAATTCAGAAGGGATACTCAATACAGTTTCTATTGCTTCTCCACACAATGGCTCTCCTTTCAAAATATCCAATACATTGGCATCTATATTTTCTACAGTAGACAAAATACTCCATCCTTGATTCCCTCCATCATCAACAGATCTCTCAGCAATAAAGTCTGCCCCACCAAGGACTTTATTATTGTTTAGAATCAAATATTGATTTGTCACCTTTCCAGAAGATTTTCGAAATGATCCCCCGTTTACCCTGATTGGGTTGCCTGATGTGCCGATAGCAACAAGATCATTTACAGACTGTTCGTCCTCAATAAAAACCTTTGCTCCATATGTAAATGTCAATTTTTCATAACTATTATTATCTTTAAAATAAACTACACAAGCAGCATTTACTTTATAATAATTATTTCCACCTCCATAAAAGTATGCCTTCCCTCCTCTTGAAAAAACATTGATCTCAGATGAGTCTGACTGAAATGATACTTTACTCCCAATCAACCATGATCTTACTGTAACCTCAGAGCTTCCAATATCAAATTTTATTCCCGAATCCGCAATCCCCGAATTATGTCCAATATCAATAATTGGAATATTAATATTATAATCATTAGAATTAAAACTGCCTTGTGAAGCATCAAATTTTGATTCTAATATTAAATCTCCGATAAGGTTAACTTCGCCAATATTAGATAATGAAACTTGATTTGTTAGCAGATTACTTTCCGTTAGTAAATCGTAATTTCCTGCATGGTCAAATATCATTAAAGATGCCAGATACCTCCCTTTGGAAGAAATTTGAAAGTTGGCTGTGTCAACAGGAAATTTCAGCATTCTTATTTCACTACTTCCTCTCTCGTTAAATGATAATGAACCAAATACCCAAACTTCAACACCTCCTGCTAAATTGAAATTTCGGTTTGCCTTTGAAAAATCCACATGCTTAGCATATGTCTTTATCAAATTAATATTCACTTCATTGACATCAGAGGCAAAAGATTGTTCGTCAAATACCACATCATCCATAGCTCCGGGAACTCGATCATGAAATACATTTCCACCGGATGTTGTAGCCCAGTGATCATCGTATTCACTCCATAACCCAGGCCCTCCAACCCAAAAATATGTGCCGGGATTTGGACTGGTGATAAGCCATCCATCGACATTTCCAAGATCAACGGTTTCTGAGACCGTAAAAATTCCTCCTGATGCCTTGCTGTCTTTCAGGTATAAATATTGCCCATCAACTGAGCCATTGAGCTGCTTTAATTCTATTTCCGCCTGTTGTCCTTCAATGGTTGAGCTTATTGATATAGGAAATCCCGGATCGCCATTTACGATTAAAGAAAAAGGATATTGAGTTTTATTTGCTGGCAAATAAATATCAGAACCAGGGCATAACTCTAGGTGGTGGTACTCATTTTCTCCGCTAACATAGATACGCCCACATAATATAACATCATAATAAATGAGACTTCCTCCATTAAATACGCCATTACTTTGTGATTCAACCCTAATCAATGAAAGGTTTGATTTTAATATTAAATTATTTGATGCGTCCCACCTTCGAGTAATTATTTCAGACCTCTGAATATCCACAATCCCATTTTTTAGCCTTATGTTAGGAACGCTGATATATGCATCGTTAATGATTAATTCACCTATTTGCATGTTTAGACTTGATGACAGCAATACTGTATCTCGTATCACGATAGTTCCTGATCTGTTAAGATTAACCGATTCAGCCAGCAAATTGCTGTGCGCCAAAATAGAATATGTCCCAGTATGGTAGAAATCTAAAGTACTTGCAAGAAAACTCCCTTGGCTATCAACAACTTCGTTATTTTTAGTTTTAAAACGAATATAAGAAAGTGTACTATTTGCTCTATCACTAAAATAATATGAGCCGAATACATGAAGATTTACAACCTTTTCTTCATCAAATTTGAAAAGGACATTTGTGCCAATACCCCTCCAATCCATATTACCACAATAGGCATGATACAAATCAATGTTAACTTCTGTTGGCAATGCAAAGGAACGTTCATCAAATATCACATCATCATAGATGTTAGGTAAGGCATCATGAAATTGATTTCCCCCTGAAGAGGTTGCCCAGTGGTTACTAAAATCAGACCAATTCCCTGAGCCTCCTACCCAGAAAAATATTTTTTTCTTCGGTATGATAATATTCCATCCTTTTACATTGCCAAGATCTGCCGAATTGCTTGCCTCAAATATTCCCGCCCCTTGAGCATGCAGATCTTCAAGATTTAAAGAAGTGGCTACTACACTCCCAGTATTTTGTCTAATGAATGCTTCCTCGTCATATATATCAGATGAAATGCGAATTGGTTTCCCTGGTGTTCCTTCAGCAATTAACTGCCTGATGTTTTGTGTGGTTCCAGCTCGCAATTCTATATCAGAACTTTCGCAAATATTAAACTCATTATAAGTGTTGTTACCTTCTACAGCTATTTTACCGCAAAGAAAAACATCGTAATAAGTTAAGTTGGCTCCATGAAAAATTCCACTTGCTTCATTAGTCACAGAAATTTTAGACAAGGCTGATGAAAAAGAATTTATAGGGTTCATATCCCAGTTATTGACTTCAATGTCAGAATTACTGATGTTGATTCTGGTGCTCGAACCACCACCTAAAAACCGACGTGTATTTATATAGTTTCCTCCAGAAATAAATCGCCCATTTTGGATATTTATATCATATCTAACTTTTAAAGAATCGGATAAAACAATTGTACCAGCTTCTGTTTTCTCTAAAGCATTGCATATTATTTCGTTTCCGGTACTAATCTCAATCAAGCTTGTATTCGAAAAAGTTATTTCATCAGCTAAATAGACACCCGAAAAATTGATTGAAGTGCTATTTGATTTAGATGCGAATATGACATTTGGCAACGTGCTGCGCACCAATTTAATCAGCTCCATTGATCCAAATATTGTCAGATCTTGACCGCCAGCAATTAATTCAATTAATACCGAATCTGTTATCCCGGAAAAATCAATATCATTTACTTCAGCGATAATTATATCGAGTTGTACAGATAGTCTGGTATTGTCAAATGAATTTTCATCGAAGAATACATTATCCTGAAATGTGGGGATTCTACCATGGGTAGTATCACCGCCGGACTCTTTCATCCAATGACTATTAAAATCAGACCACCTGCCGGTACCTCCCACCCAATAAAAATCCTCAGCAAAGCTCGTTTGAAATGAGATCAACGATAAGATGCATGAAAAAATAAATCTCCCATGGAAATGAATTGATCGTAACAAGATGTGTGGTTTAAATATCATCCTAGCATTTTACAAATGAACCGGGCATAGCACTTTATACTTATTTCTAAGTCGAAAACCCACAAATATTTCATGACTTCCATAATTGTACCTATCGACAGCTGCACTGCCGTAATCAAATGAATACCCAATTTCTATCAAAGGGCTAACAATGAATCGACTTGATAGCACAAATTCATTGTTACTTCTATAAGTAAAACCCAAGCTAACTCTATTGATAAAAGAAACTACGATATTATAATCAACAACAATTGGTGCCGGTGACAACCATTTTACAGAAATAGAAGGTGTAAATACAACATCATATCCTGTAATAAATTTATAACCGCCGGTAATAATAAAGTGGCGGTAAGATTCTTTTTCAGCTTGAGTATAATCTCCAAATGTTTGGTTATACTTTAATAATTGAGCACCGGATAAACCCACAAATAATGACCTTGAATAAAACCAAACGCCAAGGCCTAAATCTGGATTTAGATTAGTGTATCGTTCGCCATAAACAGCCAAATCATTTGGATCGTGAAGAGAAATTTTATCCTGATCAAGTCTATTTTGAATAATTCCAAATGACACTCCTGCAGCTAATCTATATTTTTTGTTTATAGGAATATGATATGCATAGCTCCCATTAAACTGCATTTTAGAAAAAGGTCCTATTCTATCAGCTAAAAACATAGCCCCAAATCCATGGTGTGGTTTTGCATTGTAATCATTAATTTCATCCGACTTATCATCAAATGAAGCTTGTTTTTCTTTCACCGGGTTTGCTGATCCTGATTTTTTTCGTCTTTCAATGTTCCCATGAATAGTTAAAGCCACCGTCTCAGGTGATCCTTCCAATCCATTCCACTGAGATCGAATACTAGACTTCACATCAACATAATCCTCGATGCCGGCTACAGCAGGATTTATCAAATAATAATTAAATAAATATTGATTAAAATTTGGCTTTGTTTGCGCAAAAGCACTGTGGCAACTTAAGAACGCAACCAAAGTAAAAGTACTTAAGCAATACTTCGTTCCCCAGTAAAAGTATTTTTCAACAATCAATGTGCAATATCTCATAGGCCATTTAGCTAAAAAATCTCACATCATACAAAATACTTCTCTGTACTTTTAACTTAAATAACTTGTGGAAAACACAGGTTAGGATGAATATTTGTTTTGATGATTCAATTGATCTTTCACTAAAATTAATATAAGAATGGGATGAAACAAAAGCAACCAATATATATTCCTTTTCTACAACAAAATGACTGTTGCAATTACTGGTCAATATCATTGAGCAAAAAATCTATAGCATACTTTTCTCCTAGATAAGATTGTAGTTATTGGACTGAATGTGATTCTTTAATTTATAATATTCATTAAACTTAAAATCAATACTATTTTTATTTTGGATTACGATATTGTAATTACTACCTTTGTAATGCTTGTAAGTTTAAAGTGAATAAAAATCTTATCTTTCAATTTCATAATCATTCTTTACTCTTCATTCCATTTCTGGAATAAATATTAATAGGATAATTACTGGTAAAATTTTAAATCTTAGGCCTACAACATTTAATTATTATTTTATAAAAAATTAACAATGCAAGGAACAGTAAAATTCTTTAATGGATCTAAAGGTTTTGGATTCATTAAACCAGACGACTCAAGTGAAGACATTTTTGTACACTCATCAGGATTGATTGATGACATTCGTGAAAATGACAAAGTTGAGTATGACATGGAAAGAGGCAAAAAAGGAATGAATGCCGTAAACGTAAGAATTGTAGAGTAGTAAAATATTATTACTTTAAGAATTTGAAACCACCTTTTAGGTGGTTTTTTTTTTGTCAAAACTAAAATTGATGTAAAACGATTGTTTGATGACTACTTTTATTATTTCTTTTTTATAAACAGCCTGGTTATTATCTGAATGGAATCATATCTAAAAAACAAACAATACTATAAATTTAGTTTATACGGATTTCTTAAAAATCTTCGTTTTTTTGATGCCTTCTTCATTTTATTCTTAGTCGAAAAGGGTCTGCCCTACACCCAAATAGGTATTCTATATGCTTTTCGTGAAATATTTATAAACATCACTGAAATCCCATCAGGAATCGTTGCAGATACCTTTGGGAGAAAAAATGCGCTGTTGGGATCATTTATAGCATACATCATTTCCTTTGGAATATTTTTTATTTCAAATGATTTCTGGGCGTTTTTAGTCGCATTTATTTTTTATGGAATTGGAGACGCTTTTCGTACCGGCACGCACAAAGGCATGATTATGGACTATCTAAAAATTAATCATTGGGAAAATCACAAGATTAATTATTATGGACATACGCGATCCTGGTCTCAAATTGGTTCGGCTATTTCGTCATTGGTTGCCGGAATTATAGTTTTCAACAGCGGCTCGTACCAGTACATATTTTTATATTCTATAGTGCCTTACCTATTAAATTTTCTACTTATCCTCTCCTATCCCAGGGAACTTAATCATTCCACTAAAGTCAAAGAATCAAAACCCAAGCAAAGAATGAGACTAATTTTTAAGTCATTTTTCCGAATAATACAAAACCCCAACGTCTTCAAAATCATGAATATGTCTGCTGCTCACACAGCATATCTGAGGGCTGTAAAAGACTACATTCAACCACTGATGGTCAATGTCGCATTGTTAATACCAATTCTTGTAGATATCGAAACAACCAAAAAAAATGGGTTGATTATTGGAGTAATTTACTTTTTCATCTATCTCATTACTTCCAGAGCTTCGCAACTCTCATCAACCATAGCAATAAAAAACAAAAATAACGCTTCATCTTTCACCATGCTGTTAGGATTAATTTCGGGAGTTATCTGCGGTGTGTTTTTTATTTATGAGTTTTGGATCATTTCATTGTTCGCTTTTATAGGAATCTATATCGCTGAGAATATCAGAAAACCAATACTTACTGGACTCATTGCCGATAATGTACCTCCTGAAATACTAACATCCGTTATTTCAGCACAATCATTATTGAGAACCATTATCACAGCAGTACTTGCATTAGTTTTTGGTCTTTTTGCAGATGCTTATGGAATTGGCGTATCCTTTGTTGCGATTTCCAGCTTTATATTATTTTCTTTCTTTGCGCTAAATAATTATAAAATAAAAAACAAGACACTTTGACTTTCTGAATATATTGAATCTATTTTCAATTTTTTAAATGGTCCTCAAAACATAATTACCATGGTGTCGCCAGTATCAGAACCATAATAATATCTCAGCCGCATGATGTATTCTCTATCTTTAAATAGTTTGTAAGTTATGCTGGCATTTCTTCCGAAACCTGCATCATCATCAGCTTCAAGAAAGGAGTTTTCCAACCCTCTCTTTTCAAATAAAGTCAAAAGTGTATCTACTCTTCCAAGGGTTTGAATATTGTATTTCCTGGTTCTTTTTGGTTTAATAATAAAATCTAACTGATCGCCAGCTACCATGGTTGCATGAACAGATTTAAAGGGCTTTAGTAAAATATAGTCTTCTTTTTCGATTGCTGGGTAAAATTTCTGAATGTAAGCCTTGTCTTTTTCAGACAGCAATAGGTTTACCCCTATTCCTTTTTCACTCCACGGAGTAGGAGAATCTATCATTTGGGGTTTGAAACTATAATGCATTACAGAAAATGGGTCCCAATCTGAACCATCAACATCATCAATAGGAATTTTTCTAAGAATATTCCAATAAATTTTATCTTCACTCCAATTATTTGGTGGTCCGCTAAATTCACTATAAACATTAGATTCATTCCACTTAATACCAGCCTTGGGGTTTTGATGCTCATGTGGCAAACCAAGTGTATGTCCTATTTCGTGCAACGCTGTAGCTCGTCCAAAATCTCTCCCATACAACTGCCACCCAAAGTTCATAGTTCTCTCATTCATTGGCCTACTTAGTACATCTGTGCCAAGATAAGACCAAGAGCCACCTCTTTGAAAACCAATTCTAACTTCGGCTTCTGATGGGTCTTTTACCTCAATAAATTCAAGTCCCGTACCGAGTTCTTTCCATGCTTTAGTAACCACAGCTTTATCTCTTGCTGAGCCATTCCAGGATTTTGGCGAATCATCTCTTGAGCTATCCCAATAGCAATAATGAATCTGAGTTCCATTAACCCATGTTTTTCCAATAATTCGTATGAGCGATTCTCTTCCCGGATCAATGTCGTTGGGCAATATCCGCTCTACGGATTTTGGCAGGCCACATGCTTGAATGGTTTCAGGGCTTTGTGTTCCTTTAGCATTTGATTTTTTTTGTTTTTTGAGCTTTTTCATGATTACTGGCTGTTACTGAATTATTAAATAAAATACCGATGTGTATATTCTAATTTACTATATCTACACTATTGTTAAGTAAAGCATACTTAACAATAGTTTCACGATGCAGCTTTTAAATTGTTTCTAAATTCCAATTCTCCTGTCAAAATTGATTGAGTTTTTTTAAGTTCATCAAGTTTGCGATGGAGTATTAAACCATAGATGAGCTCATGATAATAGCTCTGCCTATCGTTCTGCCATTTTGTAAAATTTTTTCTATTAAAGGTCTTTTTTAAAAAGTTAGCAACTTTTTTCTCCGGGTATTTGTCGTTTCGAAATAATACAAACTCCTTCAAGGTGAACTCTGGGGGATAATACCAGATAGAATCTATTCTGTTGATATTATTTATCTTCTCAGACTTATTCAATAAATCCATGTCTGATAATGTTTCAGCAATTTCAATATCGATCTTTTCAAGGTTGCCAATTGAATCCGAAAAATCAAGACTCAAAAAAGAGGTGTATTTACCAATCGGATAGCAATCTAGCGACATGCAATACTGGAACTTCAATGTATCTCTTATCGATGCCAATAAATATGGTTTCTCAGGATCAAATTGTCTCGTAAGTGAATCTGCCAATATTAAATATCCATCAATATCAAGGCTCGTATTACCCGACAATAATTCTTCATTTACTTTTATACGGATATCATGGACAAATAATAAAGTTTGATGATCAATTAAAGTATCCCGATTTACACCTTCCTTATCCTCCATAATTGTTTCATCCTTGAGCACCAACTGCGTGACATGGTCTTTAATTTGAATTACAATGGCTTCATAGTCATTCATTTTTTTATCGAGCATATAAGAATAAATCGCCCGTTGGTATTTTTCCGATCTTATAGAATCCAATTTAACATAATTGTCATTTCCTGAAATGATCTGCCAGGTAGAAAATGCCTTATTGGGTTTTAATTCATTATTTAATATTTCACTCAACACCTCCATGGTCTTTTTATTGGGATAATACCAAATGGTATCAAGCATGGTCAATTGCATATTCTGAGATAAAATATTGACATTCATATTTTTCAAAAATTTACGGTCAGAAAGTATATTATCCCTAATGGATTCGATCTGAGACAGTTCTCCAGTCGATAATTCCTCATCTACAATTAGGGTTAACAAAGAGCTGAGACTCTGCACATTATATTGATTATTGTGGACATGAATTTTCCTATGGATTTTAAGCGAATCTCTCATTGTTACCACTTCCAGGCTGTCCGAGTTATACCGGCTGGCAAATAAGGAATCTATCATTTGCATGCTAGCAGGATTGAGCACATCACTATTCATTGTTAAATCAAAATAGCTAAAAAAATCGTCGTGAATGATCACATCTTCAACACCACCATCAATGAGTAGTGAAAAGAAATCTTTGAGATTTTCTTCAGCATTTGCTTTGGCTCTTTCGAGAATATTGGCTTTTAAAGCATTTTCTCTTAGCTTACGGAGTGTCTCCTTTTTCACCATTTGCATGTATTTTGGTCTGTTGGCCTTGTTGCTTATCAGAATCACTTCAAAGCCTTTGACTTGTTTTTCTGGAATAAACCAGGGGTTGATAGTACACGAAAGTATTTCGGGCTTCACTCCGATCAAGTGAATAGTTTTTCGCTCTTGATCATACTTAAAATTACGATTGGTAAATTTGCCAAAGTCAATTCCTGCTTTTATCCATCCCCTACCCAAAACAACAATTTGTTGCTTTCGAAATTTCCTATCAGAGCTTAACTCATTTAACCGAGCATTAGTAATTTTTTCGATGTCAATGATATTGTCAGTATCAATCGCATCGAATTTATTAATTGCCTCTTCACTTTTGCTATAAAAATATTTCAACAATTGTTTTTCCGTTTTCTTTGGCATTTGGACAAGAAGCCATTTCATGTAATCCTGATAGTAGGGATTGGAAGTTAATGTGCTAAACCTATAGTAGAAATAGTTGTACAGGTCATTCTTTTTGCTCCATTTAGAAACACGAAATATGTCTTTCTCATCAATCAGCTCATTTATTGCATTTTGATAAAGGCCATGGATTTCCTGGTATTGGACTTCAAGGTCTATACCTTTTTCGATTACCTGGTTGATGCGAGATTGTTGCAAAGAGTTGAGTACCTCGCCATAATATTCGGCAGTAATTAGTTCCCCTATTTCCTTGATACTTGATACATTAATTGGCGTATTTTCAAGCATCAATCTCTTGCTTTTTAAAAATCCAAAAGGGTCAAAAAAGCTAAATAGCAGAACCGCTGCCACAACGATGGCAATTTGTACAAACAGACCAATTTGTTTCCAAAAAATAAGCATTAGTTATCCTTCAATTTGATAATCAAACTCTATTTCTTTTATAAGCTCCCCTTTTTTGAAGGTGATATAAATCTCTTCATAACCAAGATTTTTCAATAAGCCTACCATCATCAAGCGTGTTTTCAGCTCTGTGGCTTCTCGAATGCCTGTGTATTTGAGATTATTCCTGATATCCAGCTCCGCCATCATGTAAAATCGCTCATGGTCGAGGATATCAATCTGATTTAAAAACCTGTTTCTTGTGATGGTGCTGTCAATTTGATAAGAAGAAAAAGGATAGCTAAAATCCAGGACTTCTACATGGGGAAGATTTATTGTGATACGTTTATCTTCAATTTTTATATCATCTTCTTCGAACAAGGCAAGGTCAACACCCGACTTTATTATCGCCTGGGTTTTTGCAGCAAAGTAGGCGGTATTAACTTTGATTAAACCCAGCAATTTCTTTTCCTGAGTACCAAGCACAACTTTGTCGATGATAGTTTCTGTGGTAGCCAGCTTGGCGGCACTTTTCACCTTACTCACTACCATATATCTTTGATCTTCCTCTTTGCAGGATGAAAGGAGAATTAAAAAAATAACCAGATAATGTTGATATTTCATTTGCTTATATTTCTAAAGGTTACCAATTGCCAGAGCTCATATTCCTGCCTCGCCGATATGCAGACTTGCCATAACAAATCCTTAATTGCGGGGTCTCCAAAAGGAAGACCCCACTCAGACAAATTTATTCCGCAATTGACAACCTGTCGGCAGGCAGACTTGTCGGTTTCATCCTTGTGCATCTTTGTCATTAAAATTTGTTTTTTCATCAGGATTTCCCCCCCCCTTGACCTGGTGATTGCAATACCTGCTTGATATCGCTACCTATCACCGGGGATTGCAATGACGCTGCTTGTTCCTTGTTACGAGCTGCCAAGTCATTCCCCTGTCCATAAACCGGTGACCTGTCTTTAAGAAAATCAAGGGATTTGTTTCCAAAATAAAAAGCGACCATCATCAGAAATGCTGTTTTTATAAATTCGAAGTTGTCAATAAATAGATTGTTTCGCTCCAATTTATATGGCAATTCCAGCGAGGCGAGCATCAATGCCAAAGCACCAACCAATAGCGTCAAGGCAATAGTGGCCCTGACAGTTCCACGAGGTAGTCCCAGGGTTTCCGTTGCATTTGGATTTACGACAGGTTCATCATCCAACAACCCGGGCTGACCGTTTTTCTTTTTTTCAAGATTTTCCCAGTCAGCATCTGTCCAACCCATGTTTACATTATAAAAATATATGGCCCAGAAATAATACACAACCAGCGTAATAATCCAGCTTATGATAATCCCCGCAGCCAGATTATAGTACATTTTTTCTTTGGCGATGAATGATACCAATGCGGTAATAACTATTATTAGTCCTATGAACATCAATGCGACCTTCCACCAGGAGAATGTGCCCGAATCATTTTGATTATTTTTTCCCATTGTCTTATATATTTATATTGATACTAATTGACCGGTATTTTGCTCGCCCAATTTTCATCATCTATGGTTATAGTTATTTTTTTACCTTCGTTAATTTGCGTTTCCAAAAACCCATACAACCTTTTAAAAGTTTCTTTTGAATTTGATAAAACCGTATCTCCCTTAGCTGTATTTAAGCTGTCCGATACAAGAATGCAACCTTCAGTATTTGTGTGATCGCCGCCATTATGAATATAGATGTACCTAAAATCTGGTACCTTTTGTATTTGAATATGATATGAAAACCATTCAGGGTATCGCTTGCGATATGTACTTGTCAGCCCAGATTCTTCCTTTCTGAAATCAATTGGATAGACACCGGAAGGTATCCTGGTTTCTCCGGGTACTTTCACCTTTTGCCAGGTATCTTCAAGTGTGTAGCAATAAAATTTATTATTAATATACAATAATCCAAGGGTGGTTTGCCCATCGTCTTGATATCTCAATAACCTTATTTGAATTATTGAAGGGTCAATCTGTAAAGGTTGGGCAGGTGATGCAATATTGCTTTCATCCTGTCTGGAAGCAGGATTGTTTTGGCTATCCGGTGACATCTTATCAAATAGCGAACTAAAATAATTAATTATGCCTTTGCCTCCTTTAATGATCAATCCGGCCAGACCAATAAGCCACAACCAAATATCATCCAATAACCCAGGGTTATTAAAAAGAACGACAATTAAAAAAGTAATTATTGCTATAAACAAAAGCAGAAAAACTCGTTTCATT